>Ga0315315_10000816_pt1 | contig 27651 bp, 30 predicted proteins | sample M140m3416metaG_FD_203699 | JGI IMG/M metagenome (GOLD analysis project Ga0315315, IMG submission 203699) | Ammonia-oxidizing marine archaeal communities from Monterey Bay, California, United States - M1 40m 3416 | ecosystem: Environmental > Aquatic > Marine > Intertidal zone | place: USA... | reverse complement strand
TGGAAATATTTTGCTAGCTATTTGGAATTTTTACATAGTAAAAAAATCTTAAAAGATATTGATATATTCAAAGAGAAATACAAAAGTCATGATGAGTATTGTTGTTTACTAACTGTAATTAATAATAATTCTAAGATAATCTTTATCCCTTATCCAGAAGATTAAATTAAATTTGTATTATGTCAGATATATTAAGTACGGAGAACTATAATTTTTTATTTAATACAATAGTTGAATATTCACCCAAAATTTTGCTGGGAATTTTTTTCCTTTTTTTTGGTTTAAGAATAATTAAAAAGTCTATTAATATTTTAGATAAATTTTTAAAATCAAGAAATATTGATGAATCTCTAAGACCATTTTTTAAGTCTTTACTTTCAATAACTCTCCAAGTAGCTCTCATTATTTCTGTCCTTTCTATGGTTGGAGTTGAGATGACATCATTTTTAGCCATATTAGGTGCTGCTGGTCTAGCAGTTGGATTAGCCTTAAAAGATACTCTTCAAAATTTTGCTGCTGGTGTCATGATACTTTTTTTTAAACCATTCAAAGTGGGCGACTTCATTGAATATGAAGGAACACAGGGAACTGTTAAAGAAATTCAAATATTTAATTCAATATTAACAACCGTTGATAATAAGAGAGTAATAATTCCAAATGGTATACTTCAAACTTCATTAGTTACCAATTACTCATCTGAAGATATTAGAAGAATTATATGGACTTTTTCTATAGCATATGGAGATGACTTTAACAAAGCAAAATCATTACTACTAAAATGGATTAAGGAAGATGAGAGAATTTTAGATGACATGGAGCCTATGGTTGTAATATCTGATCTCGCAGATAGTTCTGTTAATATAATGGTTCGTGTTTGGGTAAAATCAGAAAATTTTTTAAATGTAAAGTTTGATTATAATGAGAAAGTGTATAATGAGTTCCCAAAAAACAATCTTAATATCCCTTTCCCACAATTAGACGTAAACATAAATAAATGAGATATATTATAATATTTATAATTTTTATAATCGCTTCACCTAGTTGTGTTTCACAAGATAAGAAAGAGGACTATTGGAAAAAAAAATTAACTAAGGAACAATATAATATTCTTAGAGAAAAGGGTACTGAGAGAGCATTTACTGGAAAATATTGGAATAATAAAAAAGAGGGAGAATATAAGTGTGCTGGATGTGGTCAAAGTCTTTTTACATCAGACACAAAATATGATTCAGGAACTGGATGGCCATGTTTTTTTGATGTAGAAGATAAGCAATATGTGAATTTTGTTGATGATAACAGTTATGGTATGAAACGTATAGAAGTAATATGCTCTAATTGTCAAGGACATCTAGGTCATATTTTTAATGACGGCCCAAATCCAACAGGCCTTAGATATTGCATAAATTCAGCATCACTCAATTTTATCGAAAAAAAAGAAAAATGAAAGAAATATTATTGGTTGGAGCTGGAGGTATGATCGGTTCAATTATAAGAATGGTTATCCTAAAGCTTAATATCTATAATATTAGTCTACCATTTAATACATTTCTTGTTAATATTTTTGGATGTTTTTTAGTTGGTATTTTATTAAAATATTCTACGGGATTATCTAAAGAGATTTCAGTCAATCTAAATAATTTTTTAATCATAGGTTTTTGTGGTGGCTTTACTACCTTTTCTGCTTACTCTGTTGATTCATTGAATCTGCTAAATGATGATAAGATTATATTGTTTTTACTATATTCTGTATTAAGTTCAGCAATAGGGATATTATTTTGTTATATTGGTATGAACATAATCAAGTAATGAACAAAAGCTTAGAGATCCTCCATAATCAATTAGTCACTAATCAAATAGTAGTAAAAAATTCATCTAAGTCTGATAGAATAAAGAAGCTTAAGAAATTAAAAAATAGCATTCTAAAATATCGAGATGAAATTAAAACTGCCTTAAGAAAAGATTTTAAAAAAAATTCAACTGAAGTAGATTTAACTGAAATATTCCCAGTAATATCAGAAATAAATCATACGATAAATAATCTAGGAAAATGGATGAAAAATCAATATGTAAAGACACCAATAACTTTACTAGGTTCAAAATCTTATATTAAATATGAAGCCAAAGGTGTAATCCTAATTATAACACCTTGGAATTTTCCAATTAACCTGTCATTTATATCTTTAATTAATGCAATATCAGCTGGAAATTCAGTTTTGATTAAACCTTCTGAAATTACATCTGAAACATCGCTAGTTATTAAAAAAATAATAGAGAATACTTTCAAAGAAAATGAAGTTTCCGTGGTATTAGGAGGTGTTGAAGTTGCACAAGATCTTCTTAAATTAAAGTTTAATCATATTTTATTTATAGGTTCTCCCACTATAGGCAAGAAAGTGATGGAGTCTGCGACAAAGCATCTCTCTTCACTAACACTGGAACTTGGAGGAAAGTCTCCCACAATTATTGATAAAAAATGTAATCTAAAAAGTGCAGCTAAAAGAGTAATATGGGCTAAACTTATAAATAATGGACAGGTTTGTATAGCTCCTGATTATGTACATGTCCATAAAGATGTTAAGGAAGAGTTTACCAAACATTTAATAACAAATATAAATAAACTTTATACCGATGATTCATCTAAATCATCATCTTACTGTAGAATAGTTAATAATCATCATTTTAAGAGACTTGAGAGATTACTAGATAATTCCATTAAAAATGGTTCTAAGATAATATATGGGGGCAAAGTTAATTCTAAAGATAATTTTATTGAGCCTACTATTATTGAAAATGTTAGTAGTGACTCCAATATTTATAAAGAAGAAATATTTGGGCCTATTTTACCAATATTTACATACGAAAAAATTGAAGATGTTATTACTTTTATTAATGAAAAAGAGAAGCCTTTAGCTCTTTATATATTTAGTAGAAATAATAAAAATATTAATAAAATTCTTAAAGAAACCTCTTCAGGAGGTGTTTGTATAAATCACAATACATTACATTACTCAAATTATCATCTTCCCTTCGGTGGAATAAATAATAGTGGTTTTGGAAGATGTCATGGAAAATATGGTTTTAGAGAACTTTCTAATAAGAAAAGTGTTTTTAAACAATTTTCAGCATTCAGTCCAACAGATCTTTTAACCCCTCCTTACAATTCTTTCAAACAAAAAATTATTGATTTTATAATTAAATATTTCTAGAGATCCTCTCTAATCTTTCTACTAATATCTCTTTGCTTTATATCTTCTCTTTTATCAAATTCTCTTTTCCCTTTTCCTAAACCAATTTCAATTTTAGCATATCCTCTTTGATTTACGAATAACCGTATTGGAATTAGAGAAAGGTTTTTCTCAGTCACTTTTTTCTTGATTTGGTTAATTTCTTTTTTATTTAATAATAGTTTTCTATCTCTATCAGTTTGATGATTATTTATATTACCATAGAGATATTCATTAATTACCATTCCCTTTAAGTAAATTTCATCATTATTGATAATACAATATGAATTTGAAAAGTTAACTGCTTGGTTTTTAATTGACTTTATCTCTGTACCCTTTAATACTAAACCGGCGATATATTTATCAGAAAACTGATAATTGAAATTTGCTTTTTTATTATTAATTAAAATCTTTCTATCAGACATTTTAAATTGTATTTTTTGAATATGGAACTATAGTAAAATCAGAAAATTTCTTATCATTAAACATATACTGAGCGTAATTTGCAATCATTGCTGCATTATCAGTACAATACTCCATTTTAGGGATATGCACATTAAGATTATAATTTAGAGATAATTTTTTCATCTCTTTTCTTAATAATGAGTTTGCTGCTACACCTCCACATATTGAGACATCTTTAATCTTATACTGTTTTATTGCTAATATAAGTTTATCTAGTAGCATATCAATAAGTTTTCTTTGAATGGATGCAGATATATCGTGTAAATGATCATCAATGAATTGCTCATTTTTTTTAATATTATTATTTATAAAATAGAGAAATGATGTTTTAATTCCACTAAATGAAAAATCTAAATTAGGAACACTAGTATTTGGAAATAAAAAACTATTTTCATCGCCACCTTTAGAGTGTTTATCAATAAGTGGACCACCAGGATAATCTAATCCAAGAATTTTTGCACATTTATCAAATGCTTCTCCAACAGCATCATCTCTTGTTTCTCCTAATATCTGCATATCATCATAAGATTTTACAAGAATAATTTGAGTGTGGCCACCGCTAACTAACAAGGATAAAAATGGATAATCAAAATTCTTTTTATTTATTGTGTGTGAGAAAGCATGCGCTTTTAAGTGGTTAACTCCTAGAATTGGTATATCTAAAGAATAGCCAAGTGATTTAGCAAATGTTGATCCCACAAGAAGTGAACCTAGTAGCCCTGGCCCAATAGTAAAAGCAACAGCATCTAAGTCTAATTTATTAATACCAGCATCAGATAATGCAGAATCAACGATATAAATTATATTTTTCTGGTGAGACCTAGATGCAATTTCAGGTACAACACCACCTAGTTTTTGATGATCTAATTGTGAAGAAATTATATTAGATTTAATTACTCCATCAGAAATAATAGATGCAGATGTATCATCACAAGATGTCTCAATTGCCAATATTGATTTATTCATATTACAAAAATATATATACTTTTGCGATGTAAGTCGTCTTATCGCTTCATATTTTGAAGAGGAAAGTCCGGACAATACAGAGCTTTATACTTCTTAACTAGAAGGTCTCTAATGAGAACAGATAGTGCAACAGAAAATAAACCGCCAATTTGGTAAGGGTGAAAAGGTAAGGTAAGAGCTTACCGGTTAAATAGTGATATTTAATGCATTGTAAACCTTATAAATTGAAAGATCAAGTAGTTCGATAGTTGAAAACTAATAGTTGCTCGCTATAATTCGAATGGGTAGATCGATAGAACTTGATAGTGATATCAAGTCTAGATAAATGATAAGAATCTGATTTTATCAGATACAGAATCCGGCTTATAGACTTACAATTTTTTTTAAGAGAAGGAATTAATGATTTCAGTCTTATCTGAATCATTTTGTACAGAGGAGTATGTAGGACATAACTTCCTTTCGCAAGATGAAAAAATAATTAATAAGAGAACTAGTAATTTTTTCACAATATTTTTTGTTATGTAAAGATACAAAACTTTCTTTACTTTATATAAACTTATCTTTTCATGAAAAAAAACCATCTTAAAAATGAAGAAAGCTTTTACCTTCAACAGCATTCATCAAATCCAATAAATTGGTTTCCTTGGGGCAAAAAGGCTACAGAAATAGCTAAAAAAGAGAAAAAAATAATAATTCTAAGTATTGGATATTCAAGTTGTCACTGGTGTCATGTAATGGAAAAAGAATCATTTCAAAATGAAATTATTGCTAAACTGATGAATAAAGACTTTGTATCTATTAAAGTTGACAGAGAGGAAAGACCAGACATAGATAATATTTATATGGATGCTATCCAATATATGGGAATACAAGGAGGATGGCCATTAAATGTATTTCTATTACCAAATCTTAAGCCATTTTATGGAGGGACATATTTCAATCCAAACCAGTGGTATGGAATATTAAATAATATTTCTGATGCATATTCAAAAAATAAGGAGGAATTTCTTAAATCATCTGAAAAGTTTACTGAAGATTTAAGAAAATCCAATAAAGAAAGGTATGGATCTAGTAACGAATATTCTATCAAATCTTTAGTTTATGAACTTAAGTCAAAGTTTGATTATGAATATGGAGGAATAGAAAAAGTACAAAAATTTCCAATGTCAAATATGTGGAATTCACTTCTTTATTATTCAATTTCAAATAATGAGTTAGAAATATATGAACACATCATAAACACTTTAGATAATATAATTGAAGGTGGAATTTATGATCAAATTCAGGGGGGATTTTTTAGATATTCTACTGATAAGAAATGGTTTGTTCCTCATTTTGAAAAAATGATATATGACAATGGATTAATTTTAGAATTGTTATCAAACATATATTCAATAACAAAAGATGAAAAATATAGATTAATTATTCAAGATACCATAGAATGGGTAGTAAGTAAAATGAGTAATGATAATGGTGGTTTTTATTCCTCAATCGATGCAGACTCGGAAGGAAAAGAAGGTAAATTTTATATTTGGAAATATGAAGAATTAAAAAAAATATTAAATAATGATCAATTTTTGTATGCAAAGAAAGTGTTTAAAATATCTAAAGAAGAAGAATTTGAGGGTCATATAATACTTCAAAGAAATTTAAAAGAAATAGATAACATTGAGTTATTTAATTCAATTAAAGAAAAACTATTCAATGTGAGAAAATTGAGAATTCACCCTGTAGTAGATGAAAAAATTATTTTATCATGGAATGCTATTTTACTTAAAGGTATAATTTGTTGTTACCAATCTTGTGGAGATAAAAAATACCTTGATATTGCATTGAAAAATGCTGAATTTTTAATTAAAAATTTCCTAGATAAGAAGAATATAAAAAGAGTATATCAAAGTAAAGTCGATGCTTTTATAGATGATTACGCACTTACAATTAGTGCCTTTATTAAACTCTATGAAGCAACTAAAATAAAGCGATATCTTGATATAGCCAGAAACTTAACTGAAGACTCAATTAAATTATTTTACAATAAAAAAGAGAAGTTATTTAATTTTAATGGAAAGAAAAATGAGAAATTAATAGCAAATAAAATTGAGATTTTTGATAATGTTATTCCGTCTTCAAATTCAGTAATGTTTAATAACTTACTACTAATCGGAAAGTATTACGACGATAAATTATACCAAAATATATATAATAATATGTCATTACAATTAAAGAAGTTTTTGAATAATTATGAATATCTATCTAACTGGATATATACAAATCAAATTAATCAGATTGGAATCAATGAAATTCAGATGGAATGTATTCAGAAAGACGTAAATAATATTACTAAAAAAATTAACTCTTGGTATGCACCAAATAAAATTTTTTCAATTGTATCAACAGAAAATTTAAAGTCTAACAAAAAACCAAGTTTCATGATATGTCGTAATTATGTTTGTGATAAGCCACTAAACAATTTAAAATCATTGAAAAATAAAATAATCCAAGAACTGAATAGTTAAATAGATATGAAACAATCATTTCTTTTATTAATTTCTTTTATATTATTCTCATGTGTAGAAGATAATAATGTTTCAACTGTTCCATCTATATCCTACGAAAATTTAGAATTTAAAAAAAGTATAAATAGTTTTAATCAAGATTCTCTTATTCTTACTATAAGTTTTATTGATGGTGATGGTAATTTAGGTTTATCAAATGATGAAAATAACTATCCATTCCATCCTTACAATGCTATTATTGATCAAGATTTCAACTGGGTAACTTTAGGCTCAACTAATGTAAATCCTCCACTTTATATATATGAACCAAATGGTGTTTATTATTTGTATAATAATGAAGATAACAGGCCTTCATTTAATTGCGACAACTATATAATTGATACTATTAATTCTACCTCTCAATTAGATACTTTTTACATTCAGAAAAATGAAAATAATAAGAATATATTTATTGAATTCTATAAAAAAGAAGATGATGAGTTTAAACTTATAGACTGGAAAAGAATTTTTGATGAAGAGTATGGGTGTGGTATTGATTTTAATTCAAGGTTCCCACCTTTAAATATCTCAAACTCATCACAGTTACTTTCTGGAAAGTTAAGATATGGCATGGTGTCATATGGGTTTGATATGATATTAAAGAATGACATTTTTAAATTAAAAATTTTTATCAAAGACAGGGAACTTAACACAAGTAATATAATTGAAACTCCTGAAGTTACACTAGAAGAAATTCTATCTGAATAATTTATTTAAGTGAAGGATAAGCCTTAGGGTCCAACTCATTAAATAATTCATAAACTCTATCAAAAATTAATTCGCAATTAGGTTTTGAGAAGTAATCACCATCTGTACTATATGCAGGTCTATGGTCTTTTGAATGAATTGTAATTGGTTTAGAGTCTAAATGAAAATAGGCATCTTGATTTTCTAAAACTGATTGCATCATATAAGCACTTGCACCTCCAGAAACATCTTCATCAGCAAAAACAACTCTATTTGTTTTTTTAATTGATTCTAAGATTATTCCATTTTTGTCAAAAGGTAGTAAAGTTCTCACGTCAATAACTTCACAGGAAATTCCAATTTGAGATAATTGTAAAGCAGCCTCAGATACAATTCTACACATAGACCCATAAGTAACAATAGTAATATCATTACCTTTTATTAAAACTTCAGGAACTCCAAAGTCAACTCTAACTTTATCTAAATTGTTTGGTAAATTTTCTTTCAATCTGTAAGCATTTAGAGGTTCAATAATTATACCAGGTTCATCTGATTGAAGTAATGTATTATACATTCCTGATGCCTCCACAAAATTTCTAGGAACCAAAACATTTATACCTCTTAAACTATTAATTAAAGTACCCATTGGAGATCCAGAATGCCATATCCCTTCGAGCCTATGACCTCTTGTTCTTATAATAACTGGTGCTTTTTGTCCTCCTTTTGTTCTGTATTGTAAAGTTGATAAGTCATCTGATAATGTTTGAATAGCCCAATAAACGTAGTCTAGATACTGAATTTCTACAATTGGTCTTAGACCTCTCATTGCAGCTCCTATTCCCTGACCTATAATTGATGATTCCCTAATACCAGTGTCAGTTATTCTTAATTTACCATACTTCTCCTGAATACCTGCAAATCCTTGATTTACACCTCCTATCATTCCAACATCCTCACCTACTGCAAAAACAAGAGGGTTATTTTTAAATGTAGTATCAAAAAATTTATTAATTATTTCTCTTCCATCAACTAAATTTGGCTTGTTATCATAAGTAGGCTTTATCTCTTTTATATTTTTTACTGACTCTAATGACTCACTATAAAGATGTGAACTGTATTGGTCATTATATTTTTTTTCTAGTTCATTTATCAAGTTTAGCAAATATGGTTTAGCTAAATTATTTTCAGTTCTAATTATTCTTTGGATGAATTTAAGAGATTTAAAGACATCAGCTTTAATTGGTTGTAAGGTATTAGATAAATTATCTCTAACCTCGATAATTTCTTTCTTGTTTTTTGGACTGTTTTGAGCAACTCTTGTAATTATAGCAATAGCATCGTTAAAATCCTCTTCAATATTTCTTCTATAGTCTTTCCAAGATTTATCTCTTATATTTTTTACTTTTTCTTCGGCTTTCTTTTCAAGATTATCTAGACTCTTGGCATCAGAAATTTTATTTTCAAGTATCCATTCTCTCATTTTTTTGATACAGCAAAAATCTTTCTCCCATTCTAACCTTTCTTTAGATTTATATCTTTCATGAGATCCGGAGGTGGTGTGACCTTGTGGTTGAGTTACATCCTTAACATGAATTATAGATGGTACATGATCTTCTCTGGCAACTTTAACAGCTTTAGAATAAGCTTTTAATAAGCCTTCATAGTCCCAAGCTTTAACTGTAAATAATTCAAAACCATTTTCTTTTTTTGAAGATCTTTGAAATCCAGATAAAACTTTTGATAGATCATTTCTTGTGGTATGGTATTCTGAAGGTACTGATATACCATAACCATCATCCCATATTGACATGACAACAGGTATCTGAAGAACACCACATGCATTGATAGATTCCCAAAAATGACCCTCTGATGTACTTGCATCACCAATAGTTCCAAAAATAACTTCATTTCCATTGATGGAAAAGTTTTGCATTTTACCTAAATCATTATTTTCTCTATATAGTTTAGAGGCGTAACCCAATCCAACAATTCTTGGCATTTGACCAGAAACACAAGAAACATCACTTGCAGAGTTTTTCATATCTGTCAATGTCTTCCAATCACCAGATGAATTAAGCATTCTCGTGCCGAAATGACAATTCATTTGTCTTCCCCCTGAATGAGGATCAAAGTTAATATCAGTATGTGCATATAATTGAGCAAAGAATTGATTAGCATTTAATTGGTCAATAGCCATCATAAATGTCTGGTCTCTGTAATACCCACTTCTAAAGTCACCGTTATTAAAGAACTTAGACATAGCTATTTGTGGTAGTTCTTTTCCATCACCAAAAACTCCAAATTTAGCACGACCCATAAAAACCTCTTTTCTACCTATAAGGCTGAGATGTCTACTCTCATTAATTAAATAATAGTCTTGAATAATTTCCTCTTTTGAAATTTTAAGAGATTTATCTACAAAAAGATTTGATTCAATCATATTTAAATTTGACTGCAAATATACAAAAATTGGAGTTAAATAAGTTAAAAAAAAATAAATTATATGATATAAATAGAACCTTTTTAAGATAAATAAAAAATAATATTTTGTTTATTATTATAATTTAAAATAATATTTTCTTTTTAGATAAAATTAAAGAATTAAAAAAAACAGATAAAATTTATAAAATATCTCTAAATGATCGATATTTGTACTTATGAAAATAGGCATACCTAAAGAAATTAAAAATAACGAATTTAGAGTATCAATAACTCCATCCGGTGTTTATGAGTTAGTCTCACACGGCCATGAGGTATTTGTAGAAAAAGGAGCTGGTACTAATTCTAGTTTTCTTGATAAAGAATACGAAGAAAAAGGTGCAACCATATTAAATGATAATATATCAATTTTTAATATAGCTGAATTAATACTTAAAGTTAAAGAACCAATTGAAGAAGAGTATTCTCTCATAAAAGAAAATCAGATAGTTTTTACATATTTTCATTTTGCATCACACGAACCATTAATAGATGCTATGATTAAAAGTAATTCGATATGTATAGCATATGAAACTGTAGAAGATGAGAAAGGCTCTTTACCTTTACTAGTACCTATGTCTGAAGTAGCAGGCAGAATGGCAACTCAAGAGGGGGCAAAATACCTAGAAAAACCTATGGGAGGAAGGGGTATCCTACTGGGTGGCGTTAGTGGAGTTGAACCTGCAAATGTTTTAATTATTGGAGGAGGAATATCAGGTACTGAGGCAGCTAAAATGGCAGTTGGTTTACAAGCTAATGTTACAATATTAGACACAAGTGAAAAAAGATTGAATGAGTTAAGTGAATTATTTGAAAATAAAGTTAATTGCTTAGTATCTACAAAAGAAACAATAGAAAGTGAAGCTAAAAATGCAGACCTTATAATTGGAGCAGTACTAATTGCAGGAGCTAAAGCACCAAAATTAATTTCAAGAGAATTACTTAAATCTTTAAAGCCAGGTTGTGTTATGGTTGATATAGCAATTGATCAAGGTGGATGTTTTGAGACATCATCACCCACAACTCATCAAGATCCTATATTTACAATTGATGGTGTAGTACACTATTGTGTTGCTAATATGCCAGGAGCAGTACCATTTACTTCTACAAAAGCACTTACAAACAGAACATTACCATATCTTATTGAAATTGCAAATAAAGGATGGATAAAAGCTTCAAAAGATAATAACGAAATAAAGACTGGTGTAAATGTTATTAATGGTAAAGTAGTGAATGAAAACGTATCAAAAGCATTTGGTATAGATTACCATAATATTGACACCTTGATTTAATTATTAAATTCAGGAATTGACTTTTTAACTTCAAATGTTTCATCTTTCCAGTTGTATTCACAGACAACGTGCTCCATCCCATTTGAGATCATAAGATATCTACTTTTATAAATTTTATTATAAATAGCGGATTGGTTTAAATGAGACTTATTAATTTTTAATTTATATGATTTACATTCAACAATCATAAAATGCGACATGTCATTATTAAAAATTAATATGTCAGACCTCTTTTTTAAATTATTATACTTTAATGATGATTCAGTTTTAATAAGACCTTTAGGATAATTAAGATTATTAACAAAATAACTAACTAAATTTTGTCTTACCCATTCTTCAGGAGTGCATATTAAATATTTCTTTCTTATAAAATCAAAAATATAATTTTTAGAATTAATTCTTTTAATTTGAATATCCTGGACAGGTATATTTAATTCCACCATGAAGATTATTTTTTAATTTTTGTGAAAATTAAAAAAGTTAAACCTAATATAAAAAAAAGAGTTAAAGCTAGAACACTTGATCGCATACTTCCTGTAACTTGCTCGATGTATCCATAAGAAAAAGTTCCGATTACAACTGATATATTATAAGAAATTCCATAAAAATTAAAAAAAGATGCAGTGTCACCAATGTCATTTGGTATCAACTTAGAAAAAGTAGATCTAGATAAAGATTGGATCCCCCCCATCAATATACCAACTGCTGCTGCAAGAATATAAAATTGAATCTCATTAGTCGTATAGTAAGCTGTCAGACAAACAATAATCCAACAGATATTCATTGTTATCAGAGAAAATTTATTGCCTTTTAACCTTGAAATATAAGCAAAGAAATAAGCTCCAAAAATTGCAATAAGCTGAATAATTAATATTGTAAAAATTAATTTATTTTGATCAAGATTTATCTCTTTATCTCCAAAATAAGAAGCTACAAGCATAATTGTCTGCACACCCATACTATAAAAGAAATATGATAGTAAATAAAGTTTTAAATTTCTTACACCCTTTATATAATTCCATACTTTAATTAGTTCTTTTGCACCGTATGTCAATATAGTTTTATTAAGAATTATTTTTTTTGGCTTCTCTTCTAAATAATATAATGTTAATTGAGCAAATAATATCCACCATATTCCAACTAGTAAAAAAGAGAATTTAGTCGCCTCCTTTGAAGTTTCAAATCCAAAAAATTCAAAGCCTTGTATCAAGATCAAGCATATAATTAATAAAATAACGCTTCCAACATAACCAAAAGAATATCCTCTAGCACTTATTTTATCAAAATTATCAGGAGTTGATATTTCAGGTAAAAAAGCATTATAAAATACTAGACTACCAGTAAAACCAATACTAGCTAATACATAAAATATTATACCAAATTCTATATTTGGACCCTCAAAAAAATACAGAAACATACATGAGAAAGAACCTAGATACATAAAAATTCTAAGAAAGAATTTTTTATTTCCAGAATAATCTGCAATCCCTGAAAGGATAGGTTGAATAATAGTTAATATAAGGAATGAGAATGAAAGAGAATATGAATATAGAACAGAATTAACAATCTCCAATCCAAAAAAATTAACAAGATCCGATCCTGAAGATGAAGTTGTAACAGAATTATAAAAAATAGGAAATATAGCAGTGGTAATTACTAGAGAGTAGACTGAGTTAGCCCAGTCATACATACACCATGCATTAACTTTTTTACTGTATTTTGTCTGTACTGCCATAAATAAGAATTAAATGTAATTCTTATTTAATTTAAATATCGACAGATTGAACAGAACTATAAAGGATTTTTCTTGCATTAGCCTCCCTCAACTCTTGCTGAACATCTGATACAATTCCCATCTTAGACTCTACATCTACTTTCAAGGACATTGTAATTTGATCTCTTTCAGCTTCATTCAGCTTATCTTTTTCTGTATTTACAAACTGAACAATTTCATCAACCTCCACAAAGACATCATTTACTTGAATTTTTGGTTCTTTACCAAATAAGCTGCTTTGCTTAGGCTCACCTATATAAATATAACTAACTAAAGACTTTCTCTCTAGTTTTGATAGTTGAGCTGCTTTTGGTAGTTTTTGTTTAACTAAAATGTCAGTTTCTCTTAATACAGTAGTTACCATAAAAAAGAATAATAACATGAAAATGATATCAGGTAATGCGGCTGTAGGTATATCTTGAGATGTATTTGATTTTTTTCCGAATTTAGCCATGTTAATTTACAATTTTATTAGGTTCAGCAATAGAAATAGCCCTTGGTATTCCTTGTCTAGCAGCTTTATATTTTTTGTCTTGTACTGGATCGTCTCTATCTAACTGTAAAAATTCAGAAGCAGACAACCCTACTCTCTCACCGTAAACATCGTTATAAGCGGCATTCACTTGATCTAAAACTTGTACATAGAGTTCGTATGAAGTTCCTCTATCTGCTTTGAAAGAAACTACAGCTTCAGTAGGATCATCAGAATAATCTGATCTTCTTACACTACTAGAAAATGCTTTCATAGATGAAGGCAAACTATTGTATAATGCTACACCTTCTTCTCCAGGATTACCAAAATTTAAAATAAAACTTTTAACCATATCTCTAAGCTCAAAAACATCTGTTAAAGGCTCATCTTCTACTAGTAATTTATCTTGTGAATTTGCTAATATTTTAAAAATATTTCTATCATTTTTTGTAACCTCAGGAGGTGGTTGATTTGGATCTGGTTTAGGAGGCAGTAACATTGCTATACCCTTATCATTTGCAATAGTTGTCGTTACAAGGAAAAATATCAATAATAAGAATGCAATATCTGCCATAGATCCATTTGGAATCTCAGCAGTTGGTCTATTTTTTCTAGCCATTCTTTAGACTTTTAGATATTTCTGAATAAACGATACCCACAACAGCTAATCCAGCTAAAATATATACTAGATTTAACATTCCACCAATAAATTTTGACAATGAGGCATCTACACCAAACTCTGAATAACTTGAATAAACTTCACCACTAGATATTAACCAGGCTACTAAAAATAACACTAAAATTGAGCCAAGCCCTATTCCTGTACCTACTAAAGATTTAGGATTTTTTGAAGCTATCCATAATGGAAATCCTACAGACAAAACTGCTGCAACAATGACCATTCCATATCCAAAATATAATATGATATCGACTAGATCTAGTAGAATCATTATTTAGAAAGTTTATTTTTAACTAAAATATCAACAAGTGAGATAGATGCGTCTTCCATTGTATTTACTAAAGAATCTATTTTAGACACTAAGTAATTATAGAATAGCTGAAGAATAACAGCAACAATAAGACCACCTACAGTAGTTAATAATGCAATTTTAATACCACCAGCAACTAATGAAGGAGAAACATCACCTGCCTCAGCTATAGCATCAAAAGCACCAATCATACCAATTACTGTTCCCATAAATCCAAGCATAGGTGCAAGAGAAATAAATAAAGATATCCAGACCATACCCTTCTCAAGCTTACCCATCTCTACAGATCCATAAGATATAATTGATTTTTCTACCATATCAATACCTTCAGATGCTCTCATTAAGCCTTGAACAAAAATAGAAGCAACAGGTCCTCTAGTATTCTTACAAATTTCTTTTGCAGCATTAACACCATCCTTAGAAGATAGAGCACCATCAATATCAGATAAAAGTTTTTTAGTGTTAGTAGTAGCCAGATTTAAAGTAATAATTCTTTCGATAGCAACGGCTAAGCCAAGTATTAAACAAAGAAGTACAATACCCATAAATTGCCAGCCACCTTGGATAAATTGTTCCTTAATAGCATAATGAAAAGATTGTGATTCTTCAACAACCTCTTGAATTTCTTCTTCTTCTACAATTTGAATAGTAGTTTCTTCGACAACTGAGTCAACAGCTGAAGATGAAGTGTCTTCTTGTATCTCAGAAACAGTTACATCAGCATCAGCTAAATCTTCTTGTGAGAAAGAGACATTAAAAGTCAGAAGACTAATAGTGAATAAAAAAGTTATAAATTTTTTCATAGTTTAATGTGTTATTTTAAATAGAATTCTACAATTATAAAATTATTAATATTAATATAAAAGTCTATAAGTCATTTTTTAGAATATGTTTAAATGCACAAAGTCCTTTTCAAACTTATAAAGCCAATTAATTTAATTTAGGGGATAAATCATTATACAAATACACTGTAACTAATTTGGGGATAAATGACAACTTACACAATTTTTACCTTTTAACATATCTATAAACAAGTCTATCTGACTTTGATCCAAATTTCGACTTGTCCACCATGTCGCATGTTCATTTTTACCACGCTGGTCATCAATAATCAATCCCCACATTGGTGCAATCTGATTTGGTATCATTGAGTAACGTACATCTGTAACAATATTATTTTCTTTATCGTAGCCCAAATAATCTTGAGAAAACCAACGAAATCTCTCGATATCTTTTTTTTGCTGACTCTCTTTGTCAAGATCTGGCAAATGATATGTATAATCAAAAACCCTTATAGTTTCCCCTAAACACCAAGTAGTTGATTGTGCTGTTCGAATTGCATCAACATAAAAACTTTCTTTATGTTTATAAATGGACTTCCATAAAATCAAATTCCCAAATGAAGGCTTCAGAGTTAGACGCTCAGCATTATGTCCTCTCATATTCGCTAGTTTGATTGCAGCTGATAAAGCTCTTTCGTATTGAACAATACCTATAGATAAATAAAAAAAAATCCATCCAACTCCAAAAAAACTAAAAACCTTATTTTTTGTTTTTATTGCAATTCCAAGAAATATTAATGTAGGAATTGTAAAAAGTGGATCAACAATAGATATATTATTCCAACTAACCCTTTCGTTAGAAAAAGGCCAAAAAAGTTGAGTCCCGTAGGAAGTACATGCATCTAGCAAACCATGGGTTCCATATCCCAAAAAACTTACAAAATAAACAGTCTTAAAGCTCAAGGAGCTTTTAACAAAAGGAAAGATTAGTAAAGCAAAAATTAAAGAACCGAATGGAATAAAAAAAAGTGAGTGTGTAAACTGTCTGTGATATTCAAGAGATAAAATTGGATCAGTTGATGACTGAATTAAAACATCCAAATCAGGGGTCATTCCTGCAAGGAAACCAATAAAACCGATCTTGAAAATATTATTTTTATTCGCAACAGACTGCGCAAAAGCTGCACCAACTGTTCCTTGAGATAGTGGATCCATATATACTTAGTCAAAAATCATTCTTACTCAATATTTACATTGGAGTTTATATAAAATCAAATCAGTATAACAATACTATGAGTTATAAGTTTAAATTAGGTTTAGCAGAGAGGAAGGGATTCGAACCCTCGATACAAATTGCTTCGTATACGCACTTTCCAGGCGCGCGCCTTCGACCGCTCGGCCACCTCTCTATTAATAAGATTGCAAATCAAATAAATTAATTACATTCTTAGAAGTAATAGTTGAAACTAATTCTTGAGGAACGACACATATTTCTGAAAGTTTCTTCGAAACATAAATAATATTAGCAGGCTCATTAATTGATCCTCTTCTGGGTTCTGGAGATAAGTATGGACTATCTGTCTCAAGTATAATATGCTCTAGGTCAATTTTTGAAATTACATTTTTAAGATTCGAATTTTTAAATGTTAACACACCCCCTACTCCAATTTTAAATCCTAAATCTATAATCTCATTAGCCTGATTAAGAGTGCCAGAAAAACAATGAAAAACACCCCTAAGGCCATTTTTAGAAAATTTTTTTACAACCTTAATTGTTTCATCAATTGAGTTTCTGGTATGAATAACTATAGGTTTATTTTTACCCACAGCATATTCACACTGAATTTCAAAAGCTTTTATTTGATCTTTTTTATTTTCTTTAGATTTAAAAAAATCTAAGCCAATTTCACCAATTGCAATTATATCGGAAGAAAAGTTTTTAAATATTTCATCAATCTGAATTTCAAATTTCTTAGTTATATAGCATGGATGAAGACCAAGCATTGGGTAACAGATTCCTTTATATTGGTTTGACATTCTCAACATATCTGAAACCGAATCTAAATTAATATTAGGCATCAATATTTTATTTACATTATTATCTAAGGAATTTTGGATAATATCATTAATATTATCTCTAAATTGATCTAAATATATATGGGCATGAGAATCAATATAAGAAACATTCATTTTTAATAATATTTAAATAGATTTATTGAAGTGAAATTAATAATTATTAGAGGCATTAATGAAATCTGGTAGAATAATTTTAGGACTTGATCCTGGAACTAACTTAATGGGATTTGGAATTATTAAAAAATCTGGAGAGAAACTAAAAGCAATTCAGTACGGAGTTATAAAAATGAATAAAGAAAAAAATCATCTTATAAAACTGAAGATTATATTTGATTCAGTCAATAGTTTAATTGATGAATTTAATCCCAATGAAATTTCTATTGAATCTCCATTTTTTGGAAAAAATGTTCAGTCAATGCTTAAACTTGGAAGAGCACAAGGTGTTGCAATGTTAGCAGGAGAAATAAAAAAAATTAAGATAACAGAATATGCACCAAAAAAAATCAAACAATCCGTCACAGGAAATGGTAATGCTTCAAAAGAACAATTATCTGAAATGGTAAAAAATATCTTAAATCTAGATATCAAAAAGAATGATAAACTTGATGCTACGGATGCTCTCGGTGCAGCAATTTGTCATTTCTATCAAAAGTCTAGCAATCAATCTCCAAAAAAGTCTTGGAAAGAATATGTAATTTCTAACCCTGAGAAATTAATTTAAATTTTTAATTATCCTAGACTGAAGGTCTAAGAACTCCTCATTAGTCATTTCAATTCTTTTATTTGAAAAACTCATATCCTCCTCGTTAATAAAAGGAATTAAGTGAAGATGAGCATGCGGAACCTCCAACCCTACAACTGATACTCCTACCCTCACACAATCAACAGTTTTTGATAATGATGATGAGATTTTTTTAGAAAAAATTAAAATTTCTTTCAAATAAGAGTCATCCAGATCAAATAGATAGTCTGTCTCTATTTTAGGTACAACTAAACAATGACCAAGAGTAAGTGGATTGATATCTAAAAATGAAATAAAATTTTCATTTTCAGCAATAGTATAAGAGGATATTTCTTTATTTATAATCTTAGAAAATATTGTACTCATTTAGATTTAAAGTGAAATATTTAATATTTTGAACTTTAATTCTCCTGAAGGAACATCAATAGAAACTTCTTCACCTTTCTTTTTACCAAGCAGTCCTTTTCCTATAGGAGACTGAACAGATATTTTTCCAGCCTGAAGATCTGACTCTTCTTCAGAAACAATTGTGTATTCAAATTCTTTATTAAAACTGAGATTAAGAACTTTTACTTTTGATAAAATAGATACCTTATCAGTATTTATTTCTGACTCATCAATCACTCTTGCATTACTTATTGATTCCTCTAATTTTGATATCTTAAGTTCATGAAGACCCTGAGCTTCTTTAGCTGCATCATATTCTGCATTTTCAGATAAATCACCTTTATCTCTAGCTTCGGCAATCTGATTTGCAATATCTGCTCTACCTTTTGTTTTAAGAAGGTGTAACTCATCCTTAAGTTTTTTTAAACCTCCTTCAGTAAAATATTTAACAGTACTCATATTTTTAAGATAAAAAAAACGGATTATATCCGTTTCAATAACAAATATAAGAATTATGAATTAAAATCCTCCTAATGATAAGGCAACAATAAAATAAATAGCTAAAGCGATTAAATCATTTGTAGTTGTTATAAATGGTCCTGAAGCGAGAGCAGGGTTGAAATTTAATCTATTTAAAATAATAGGTGTTAAAGTACCTAAAATAGATGATACCATAACGATAGAAAATAATGAAATGGAGACTATTAAAGCTGTCTGAGAATAAATACCAAAATCTAAAATATTGTAGTAATCAGAAATTAACAAACCAAAATAAACAATAATAGATAGTACTACTCCATTTAAAATGGATACTAATAAAACTTTAAATAATCTTTCAGAAACTGTATTTTCAAAAGCACTTGGATTTGAAAGACTTTGAATAACAATTGAAGATGATTGAATTCCAACATTTCCGGCTGTAGCCATAATTAGTGGAATAAAAAAAGAAAGTGATAAAAACACCTGATTATTTTTAAAATAATTATTCTCAAATGAACCTAAAAAAAATGCTCCGAATAATCCTCCAACTATTCCAATAACTAACCACGGTAGTCTTGCATTTGATAATTTCCATATAGAATCATCTTCTTCAACATCAGAAGTAATCCCAGACATTATTTGTCTTTCTTCCTCAGCAGTTTCAGTAATTACATCTAAAACATCATCAATTGTAATTCTACCTAACAGTTTTCCTCTTTTATTTACAACTGGCAAAACTGTTAAATCATACTTTTGCATTATCTGCGAAACCTCTTCTTGATTCATTTTCGCGTCAACAGAAATAATATAGTCATCGTAAACATCTCTTATTCTAGAATTATCTTTAGCTAAGAGAATATCTTTAAGTGATACCTTGCCTAATAATTTACCCTTATTATCTGTAACATAAACACTGTAAATATTAGATACATTTTCAGCTTGCTTTTTAATAAGATCTATACATTGATTAATCTTCCAATTTATATTACATTTAACTAATTCGATTGCCATTAGACCACCTGCTACATCTTCATCATAACGTAATAATTCTTTCAAATTTTTAGACTTTTCTGAATCATTAATTAATGAAATAACATTACCTCTAAACTCAACATCTAGTTCAGATAATATATCAGCTCCATCATCAGAATCTATAATATCTAGGATTTTTGCTACTTCTTTTTCAGAAAATATTTTTAAAAAATTCTTACGATTATCTTCATCTAATTCTGAAATTATTTTTGCTGAAGTCTCAAAATCTATAGTATCTATAATGAACTTAGAGTCTTTGGAATTAAATTCGTAAAGTAACTCAGTAATATCAACATAACTTATTCCATCAAAAGATCTTTTAATAAAGTCAATGTTGGAATTTAAAATTTCCTCTCTTAATCTGTCCTTAAATTCATTAGTTAATGAAAATTTCATGGCTCATTTTTTTTAATTTCATTTGACAACCATATAAAATCTTCTACATCTAACTGTTCAGCTCTTTTTGAAAAAATTGAATTAGAGGTAAAGGTTTTAGGTAAATTTAGAGTTTTTAAAGAATTTCTCAATGTTTTTCTTCTATTTTGAAAACTAAGTTTCACTATTTTTTTTAGTGATTTATAAGAAAAACTTGAGTCATCTCTTTTATTTCTAACCCCTCTAATTACTGAAGAGTAAACCTTAGGTGGAGGATTAAATTCCTCTGGATTAACTTCAAAAAGATATTCTAAATCAAAGTAAGTCTGAAGTAAAACAGATAATATCCCATAAGTTTTATTTCCTGATTTTGAACAAATTCTCTGTCCTACCTCCTTTTGAATTAAAAAAGAAAACTCCTTTACTAAATTTCTATTATCAAGAATTTTAAAAAAAACTTGAGATGATATATTATATGGCAAATTACTAATTACAGAAAATCTATCATTAAAAAGACTTTTAAAATCAACTTTTAAAATATCTTCCTTGATGAGATTTATATTATCAAATTCTTTTTTCAAATAATTAACACAATCATCATCAATTTCTATAATTAAAAAATTATTTGTTTCCTTAATTAAATATTTAGTTAATGCACCAATACCTGGGCCAATTTCCAAAAGATTATTTCTATTAATATGTGAGGATACTATTTTTTTTGATATTTCCTCATTGTTTAAAAAGTGCTGTCCTAACTTTTTTTTTGTACGAATCTTTACCATAAAGATTATTTGATTGTAAATTTGAATTGCGTCTTTCAAATTAATGAAAAAAGATATTAACAAAAAGATAATTATTGGCTTTAGTATAGGTGACTATAATGGTATAGGTCCAGAAATTTTACTTAAGTCTTTCTCTGAATCAAAGCTATCTCAAAAGTTTATTCCTGTTGTATTTTGTAATAAGTTCATATTAGAGTTTTATTCAAAAAGATTTGGGTATCATTTTAAAATAAAAGAAATAAAAAATTTAGATTCAATTATTGATGAGAATTCAATCTATACATTCCCAATATCAAAGGAAAAACCAGAAATTTTACCTGGAGAAATCAAAAAAGAATCAGGTAAATATGCAGTAATGTCTTTGAATGAATGTACTTATGCTTTAAAAAAAAATAAGATAGATGGAATTGTAACTCTACCTATAAGTAAAATAAATTCTCAATCTATAAAATTTACATTTCCTGGCCATACTGAGTATTTTTTAAATGAATTTAGATCAGAAGATAATATGATGATAATGCATTCTGAATTAATGACAATAGGCTTCATAACTGGTCATATCTCTTTAAATTCTATAAAATCCGTACTAGTTCCTAATAAAATATTTACGAAGTTCAATATCTTCTCTGATTCATTAAAAAAAGATTTTAATATAAAAAAACCAAAAATTGCAGTCCTCGGTTACAATCCACATGCAGGAGAGGATGGGTTACTAGGAAAAGAAGAATCAAATCTTATCTATCCTATTATCAAAAAACTAAATTCTTCTGAAAAAATATTTGAAGGGCCATTCCCTGCTGACTCTTTTTTTGGATTAAAAAAGTTCAAAAACTTTGATGGAGTTATTTCTTGGTATCATGACCAAGGATTAATAGGATTTAAATCTTTCTCTTTTGAAGATGGAGTTAACTACACAGGTGGATTACCAATAGTAAGAACATCCCCAGATCATGGAACTGCTTTCAATATAGCAGGAAAAGGAATAGCAAATGAAAAATCTTTAACAGAATCTATCAAACTCAATCTAAAAATTATTAATAACAGAAAATTTCGATAATAAATTAATTGATAATATTTTTGCTCACCAATAATTAAATATGAGTAAAAAACTACTTAGAAAGTTTGATATTAAGATTCAAAGTTTATCGAATAATGAGCATTCATTTCAATTTGATTTCAATCAAGAATTATTTGATTTTTTTTCTGAAGAAAATGAAATCAATAATACCATTGGAAATTGTAAAGTATCTCTAACTAAATCTGACATAATGTTAGATGTTAAAATTTCTATGGATGGAAAAACTGATTTAATATGTGACAGAACACTTAAAGAATTTACATATCAATTAAAATCTGATAAAAAAATGCTCTTTAAATTTGGCGAAGAAGATGAAGAAATTTCCGAAGAAATGATCGTTATTGATAGAAATAAGTCCAAAATAAACATGGGAAAATTTATATATGAATTTTTTATTTTAGAAATACCTGCAAAAAGATTACATCCTTCTGTAATAAATGAAGATAATATTGATAATTTTGTGTTTACTACAAAAAAAACAAATGATATTGATCCTAGGTTGGATCCCTTAAATAAATTAAAATAATTAAAGATGGCGCATCCTAAAAGAAAAACCTCAAAAACTAGACGAGATAAGAGAAGAACCCATTATAAGGCATCAGCAAAGAAGTTTGTTGTGTGTTCAGCTACTGGAGAATCTCACCTACCTCATAGAGCATACTGGTATGAAGGTAAGCTATATTATAAAGGAAAAGTAGTTTTAGAAAAAGAAGCGGTTGCTTAAATTTTTTTCTTGATGTCTTCTAAAAAATTAAGAGCTTGTATAACCGGAGTTAATGGATATGTTCCAGAATATATTCTTTCAAATTCAGAGCTAGAAAAATTAGTTGATACTAGTGATGAGTGGATTATGACTAGAACTGGGATTAAAGAAAGAAGAATTTTAAAGGGTGATATGAAAGGCACTTCCGTTCTTGGAGTAGAATGTGTCAAAGGATTATTAGAAAAAACAAATACAGATCCTAAGGAGATTGACTTGATCATATGTGCAACAGTAACACCTGATATGTTATTCCCTTCTACATCAAATTTAATTGCTGATAGAGTTGGTGCTTCTAAATCTTATAGTTTTGATATATCAGCTGCTTGCTCTGGATTTATATATGCTTTATCAACCGGCTCTCAATTCATTGAAGCTGGAACTCATAAAAAAGTAATAGTAATTGGTGCAGATAAAATGTCCTCAATTATTGACTATGAAGATAGAAAAAACTGTGTATTATTTGGTGATGGAGCAGGTGCTGTTTTACTAGAACCATCAAAAGATGATACAGGAATCCAAGATTATCTCTTAAAAAGTGATGGATCTGGTGGAGATATGTTATGTCTTAAAGCTGGAGGTAGTTTAAAACCTGCTTCTATAGAAACCATAAAAAACAAAGAGCACTATATCTATCAGGAAGGATCTTCCGTTTTCAAATTTGCAGTAACCAATATGGCAGATATTTCTGAAGAGATAATGAATAAAAATAATTTAAACTCAGATGATGTGGCATACCTTGTTCCTCACCAAGCAAATAAAAGAATAATAGATGCTACTGCTAAAAGAATGGGTGTTGGACCAGAGAAAGTGTTACTTAATATTGAAAAATATGGAAATACTACTGCAGCAACTATTCCACTGTGTCTTTGGGATTTCGAAAATAAATTTAAAAAAGGAGATAACTTAATTTTAGCTGCTTTTGGTGGTGGTTTTACTTGGGGATCTCTATACTTAAAATGGTCTTATAATAATTAATTATGGCATCAACTAGTGATATAAAAAACGGACTATGTATTGAATATAATAATAATTTATATTTTGTTACTGAATTTCAACATGTCAAGCCAGGAAAAGGACCTGCGTTTGTTAGAACTAAACTTAAAAATGTTATTACCGGAAAAGTAATTGATAACACCTTCCCTTCTGGCCATAAAATTATTACTGCAAGAGTTGAAAAAAGATCACATCAATATTTATACAAAGATAGTTCAGGTTATCACTTTATGGATACCTCAAACTATGAACAATTAACTTTACAAAAATCACAAATTGATTATCCAGAATACTTGATGGATGGCATAGAAGTTGAAATTTCAATACACACAGAAACTGGAGAGATATTAACATGTGAATTACCACAAAGCATAGAAAGCAAAATAATATATACTGAACCTGGAGTAAAAGGAGATACCGCTACAAACGCTACTAAATTAGCTAAAATAGAGACTGGAGCAGAAATTCAAGTTCCATTATTTATAAATGAAAATGATAAAATAAAAATCGATATTAGACAAGGTAAATATTTAGAGAGAGTAAAATGAATTAAATTTGAAAGATGAAAATAAAAGAGATACAAGAGATTATAAACTTTATTAAAAAATCTGATCTTGATGATGTAAGTATCGAGACAGAAAACATAAAAATTAGAGTTAAAAAAAATAATGGTAATTTCACAACAATAGAACAACCTAAAGTAGTTAAAACAGAGATTCAGCCACAAATTGCTAACATAGAAAAAAAAGTAACTGAAGAAAAAAAGGAAGACTTATCAAATAATAATATTATTATTAAATCACCTATGATCGGAACTTTTTACAGGTCTCCAAATCCAGAAAGTGATCCATTTGTTAGTGAAGGAGATTCAATAAAAATAGGTCAAACAATATGTATTGTTGAAGCCATGAAACTTTTTAATGATATTGAATCTGAGGTATCCGGTAAAATTGTAAAAATTCTAGTTGATGATAATTCACCGATAGAATTTGATCAACCATTATTTGAGGTAGATCCAAGTTAATAATTTATATGATAAAGAAAGTACTCATAGCAAATAGGGGTGAAATTGCTCTTAGGGTAATAAGAAGTTGCAATGAAATGGGAATCAAAACAGTTGCAGTATATTCTACAGCTGACAAAGAAAGTCTTCACGTAAGATTTGCTGATGAAGCAGTATGTATTGGTCCTCCTGTTTCCAAAGAATCATACTTGAGCATTCCAAGAATAATGGCAGCAGCTGAAATAACTAACTCTGATGCTATTCACCCAGGATATGGGTTTCTCTCTGAAAATGCTGAATTTTCAAAAATTTGTACTGAAAGTGGTATAAAATTTGTTGGTCCTAACTGGAAAATGATCGAAAGAATGGGTGATAAAGTAACAGCAAAGGAAACCATGAAAGAAGCAGGTATACCTACTGTACCAGGATCAGATGGCCTACTAGATTCTATCAAAGATGGTAAAGAACTTGCTAAATCTATTGGATACCCTGTGATTTTAAAAGCTACTGCTGGTGGTGGTGGAAAGGGTATGAGAATTGTGAATAGTGAAAGCGAATTTGAAAATGCTTGGAATAGTGCTAAAGCTGAATCCGAGGCCTCATTTTCAAATTCAGGTCTATACTTGGAAAAATTTATTGTTAAGCCAAGACATATTGAAATTCAAGTGATGGGCGATCAATATGGAAATGTTTCCCATTTATCAGAAAGAGATTGCTCTATACAAAGAAGACATCAAAAACTTATTGAGGAAACACCTTCACCTTTTGTTGATGATGATTTAAGAGAAAAAATGGGTCAAGCCGCCATTAAGGCCTGTAAATATATTAAATATGAAGGTGCAGGAACAATTGAATTTTTAGTTGACATAAATAAGAATTTTTATTTTATGGAAATGAATACTAGAATTCAAGTTGAACATGGTATCACTGAGGAAGTTACTGACTATGACCTTATAAAGGAACAAATTAAAGTAGCTGATGGAGTTAAAGTTTCTGGAAAAAACTATTACCCTAAATTACACTCAATTGAATGTAGAATAAATGCAGAGGATCCCTCAGCTAATTTCAGACCATGCCCTGGAAAAATAACGGCACTTCATAAGCCTGGGGGTCATGGTGTTAGAGTTGATTCACATATATACTCAGGTTATGTAATCCCTCCAAATTACGATTCTATGATTGCAAAATTGATAGTTAGCCACCAATCTAGAGATGAAGCTATAGTTAGAATGAAAAGAGCTTTAAAAGAGTTTATTATTGAAGGTGTTGAAACTACAATACCATTTCATATAAAAATTATGAATGATAAAAACTTCATTGAAGGAAATTTTACAACAAACTTTATGGATACCTTCAAATATTGATTTCTTTATCTATAAAATTAACCCCTAATTCAGATAATCTTTCTAACACAGGTTTATAGATGGTTTTGTCAAAAGGCAGATGAATACCTGGTGTATTAAAGTTTATACTAATGATATGCTCAATCAAAACTGCTATAGGAAGACCAACAGTTTTTGACATTGCAGTATAAGTTTTATCTTCTCCCTCAATTTTTAAAAATGATGTAAGTTTCTTTAGGGACTGATCAATCTTAAAAATAAAAGTATGAACCATTACAATTTCATCAATATCATCATTATCTAAAGTCCATTTTTCTTTTAAAATTGAGAGTAAATAGTCTGAAAAATTTCCATTTTTTAAATCAAATTTTTTGTCTGAAAAAAAACCAGACCATTCTAAATTTTTAAACTCCTGAGAATTAGGTAAAATATCAAATTTTAATTTTAAAATGTCCTTTAGATCAGTATAGTTTTTTGCTTTTAAATTATAATTAAAGAAGTCAAAATATGACATATTATTATTATTGGATAATACCTTATTATTATTCGTTAGTCCTAAATCAATTAAAATACTCCATGTTTTACAAAAGCTTTTGTTCCTGATTGTTCCTCTTTTCAAGGTTTCAACTCCATGCAAATTGTATAATTTTTTATATTTTAATGAGTCACGATTGGGATAACCTTCATAAGATTCTGTATTAGTTAAATTTATTTTTGATATGTCTTTAAATACCTTATTGTACGGAATATTTTTCTTTTTATTTTCACTTAGATAAGTAGCTCCATCTGCCCCTGCTATTATAACATTCATTGGATTCCATGTAAATTTATATCCCCATGGATTTTTATTAATATCATATTTAATTAGACCACCAGTATATGACTCAAACTCTAAAATTTCACCTCTCTTTTT
>Ga0315315_10000814_pt1 | contig 27661 bp, 23 predicted proteins | sample M140m3416metaG_FD_203699 | JGI IMG/M metagenome (GOLD analysis project Ga0315315, IMG submission 203699) | Ammonia-oxidizing marine archaeal communities from Monterey Bay, California, United States - M1 40m 3416 | ecosystem: Environmental > Aquatic > Marine > Intertidal zone | place: USA... | reverse complement strand
TGCAGAAGATGACTTTCGATTCCTACCTGTACAAAACTGTTGTGCCGGGCAATCCGTTGGACGATGCGAAGCTCCTCGCCAATACTGTTGCCTCACTGATGCGCTCGAACGCTCTTCGCATCGCGTCAAAAAGTGGCATCGCCGCCTAAGATGCGATCAGTTTAATTCTTTACGATCAATTTCGAAGCAAATTAGTAGCGCTACTTTACAAAACAACTGTTATTGTTATCCACGATCTACGTAAGACACTGTTCGCCTCGCGATGCTTGATATAGGCAACTAACACACACTGACGTGTTGCGCTTTCTTACACTCACACCCCACCGAATTGCCGTCAATCGTCTGCTCACCAAGCGAGAAGATTGATGAATACCGAACCTTTCCAACCCTCTGGGTTGCGTACACCGTCCCGACACAGTTGCTTCACAGCTTTTAAACACAGTTCTTTGCTCGCAGTTGAGATGTCTCGATGTCCTTTCTCAAGCCGTCGAAGACTCAAGAGGGTGCTCAGACGAAAAACGGTTGAACTAGCCAGTTGCTTCAGGAACTCAACCCGATACTTCGTCTCACGCTCGTTCCTAGACTCGCATCTGTACATTAACCCAACGTGATTTTCGACGATAATACGGTCTACGAGGAACTCTCGCAACTGCTCTCGTACGTCATGACTGACTGAGTTCGGGTTGTCGTCTGCGAGCAGTTCGTAAATGGCACCGTGAAGCAGAAAAAGTGCACGCAGATAGGGTGCCGGCATACTCAGCCACTTGAATTGCTTGATGCGAGTGCGTAGCAAACGAACAAATTCGTGCTTTGACTCTCCGTGTACATATGCACTGCGCATCGCTTTGCAGGCGAGTTGCACTGTAGAATCTGCACTTTTAACTTGCAAAGATTTCAACGTTGTCGCTATGGAAGCGAGTAGTTCAATCAACGGAATGCACTCTTGTAACGATTTATTTTGCTCGAACTCGAACCACTCCTTTTGTATCCATATGAGGAAGTCAGCGCACAAGATACTCGCTACTGGATTCTTGAGCACTACTTCTTCGGCAGTACCAGAAGCCAATTTAGAATGGAATATATCTACGAAAAACAAACAAAGCTGGACATAATTTGTACATCGTATGGTATGCTCTACACTTGATATCATCATCTGTTTACTTCGTTTCAGATCGTCCCAAGCTGAGAATAAAAATTGGTTGACAACAGGAGCCGACAGGTTCGTCAATAAGCCGACCTGCCAAGGTTGGAGTTCTGATGTAGAAGATGTAGAAGGGATCAAAATACCGCAGGCGCGCGACATATAGTGTGTTTCGATTGGATTTCCTCTAAGAAGCCTTTCAGACTCTGCGTATTCGCTATGCTTAACGTAAACACCACTGAACCCCCCCCGCACAGCGCCCTTCACAGCCTTTGAAATGCCGAATTTACTCAACTTTCGCGACCATTGTGCAGATTTGGCGCTATGAGTTCCCATATTCAGGTGTGTACTGGTATTGGAATCATTTTCATGAAAGCAGAGGATCAAAGCGAAGATTTCAACAAGAAGAGGAAGGTCATTGTTTATTGGAGAAACACATGCATCCTGAATTACTGCGGAAAGAACCTCCATAAACTGACACTTGAGTAGCAGTCGAAAAAGTTCATGGCGCACGTTACTGCTCTTAGAACCAACGAGACTGTGCGAACGCGCTATGAGTAGTAAGTTCCGTACGAGCGTGAATGTTAACTGTAGAATTTTAGTCAATGTTTCGCCATTTTCCAGGTTGCCAGTTTCCAACTTCCCAAGTGCTTCAGAGACCAATAACATCAACTTGGGGAATATACAGGCGTGATCCAATAGGACACGGAGCGTGGAATTCAGAGCTTGATTTTGTGCTATAAAATTCGTACTTTCTTTTTCAGGTGGAAGTGTTAAGAAGACAAGAAGTTTCACCACAAGAAAGGACGTCGACAGCTCGCCACAGTGTGTTCCAAGAAGCGGCAATAAGTCTTTCCCCAGCACGTTCCACGCAATTAGCTGAAGGAAGACACCCCTTTCGCTAGAATCTTTTTGTAGGAAGCGTGTAATGTCCTGGAGCGATGCATCACATTCTGGATCTTTTCGGTATCCTCCCCGCGTGGTGCGAACACCGATCGTTGAGACCAAACTTAGCAGGTGCGCTTCACTGTACTTCGACATACGCCCGCTGATAGTACGGGCGTCGGTCTCAAACAATTCAATTTATTTATTGACGAGAAGAGGCGTACACCACGAGTGGGGCGCTACCTATGTCGACACGCCGTGAGCACGACACAGTTTTGACAGTTCAATTCAAATTTTTGTCACCAGTTTGGCATTTTGAAAAAAGGTTTTTCCGGGTGTTCGGGGAGGGCAGTTATGTTATGAGCGGATGTTTTCACACGCCACCAGGTGAGTTTTGTGGAGCACATTTGTCGAGTTATGACTCAAGAATGACCCCGAGCTATGTACATTCAATTCTCTTAGACTCCGCGCGTATGAATAAGCACGCACGACATCGACGCGACCTACAAACCCAAGGTTTCTCAAAACCCTGGGTGGTTCCAGTCCAACTGGAGGTCTACGGCGGAAGGGAGGCTGTGAAGACGCGTCAGTCGAATCAGACGAAAGTCAACACGTGCGAGCCGGTAACGATTGACAGGTCGAAAGCATCAAAGCGATGTTGGCTACGAAGTATTCATTGACTGAGCATAGACGAATGCAGATCAGCCTCGGTGCGAGCAAGCGTTCTATACAGTGCACTGGAGTCCGTCGTGCGAGACAGAGGGGTATCGTAGCAGCGAATCCAAATCCTTCCTTCAGTTTGAAGACTTTGAAAGTAAATGTTGCAAAAGCTGTTGTAGATTTGGCTCCAGGAGAAGCGGGTTTGAGGCTTCTATCACGGGCTTTTCCTTCAAAGATTCGCGGTACCTTCGATGGTCTCTTATCTAGTTATAAAAGTCAGCTATTAGTGGCTTTAGGTGATGACGATCGAGCTGCCACTGCCGTCACGAGTATATTCAAAGACATGATTAAGGCTTACGCAGAGCAACTTCTTGGAGAGTCGTATACGTTCCCTTCTTTTCACCGAGCAATTCGCGAGCCTTTTGACTACTATCAGATGGCCAACGCATACATCGGCTCGTTGATCGACTTCGACCGATCAATCCTTCGGTATTCATCAAGGTGGTCAAAGGTGCAACAACAGCTAGAAGCCGGTGAAAATGTCGTATTTTTGGGAAATCATCAGAGCGAGGGGGACGCTGCTTTTATCCCGCTCCTTACCGAAGTGTCCCACCCGGGCCTTGGCGAGCAAGTCATTTATGTCGCAGGCGGACGCGTTGTGAGTGATCTGCTCGCCAAACCTTTCAGCATGGGGAAAAATTTGTTGTGCGTTGTTTCAAAAAAGCACATGGACGAAGATGCGGCAAAAAAATCAGCACAAATGAAACAAAATCTCACCACACTGAAAGAAATGCAATTGTTGTTAAACAAAGGTGGTGCCTTGATATGGATCGCACCTGCAGGTGGTCGGGATCGGCGCAAGCCAGATGGTACCTTAATTCCAGATGAATTTGATCCCCAAGCAGTTGAGATGATGCGTAAACTTGGGACAAAGAAAACGTCTGCGCTTACACATTTTTATCCTTTGGCTATGGCTACATACGATATAATGCCTCCCCCTGCCACTACAGAAAAGGAGCTTGGTGAAAAACGTGTTGTCAACTATACCGGAGTTGGCTTATCTTTGGGCGAGGAAATCGACGTTTCAGATGCAGGAGAGTGGCGAAAAGAAATAGCTGCTGGCGAGGACATGGACGAGGCGAAGCAACTTTCCACTTACATTTGGCGTCAAGTTCTATCAGAATACTTGGAAATAGATGCCTGCAATGTTCCCGGGGGGGAGACTCTCCCTCTTCCTGCGGATAGCTTGAGACCGGTGAGGCCACCCTCTGTCCCAAAATTCTGAGCAAACTGCAGTTTTGACGACACAGTACATGATATGCAACTGAGAAGTACTTCTGTAGTCCTCGCCACGCACTCAACAATTGAGGTGCACATTATGTGATGTCATTTATTATAAAATTCATCGATCTTTCACGTAGCTTCGCGTAATTTTACATGTGTAGCTGAAAGTGCTTGTTCAAAAGCGCTCAGCAGCGAATATAAAGTGAAGTCCTGTTTCGCCAAATCCACTTCACCCGCCGGAGTCACGAGAAACAAATTACCCAATGTCGATTCGCAAGCCCTCAGCTCTTCTTCATAAGACCGAGCGACGCTTTTAAGATAGTCTAGCGGACTTTCATGACATGTTACAGGCACCTTCAAGCTTTGGGATCCCTGTGTTGATAGATGTGAGCGGATGCTCTCGAGGGTTGCCCATGCTCGTTGAGACCCCTTGCTCTGATGTGCACACCTTTCTACCTGAAGTTGGAGCGCCGTTTCTTTCCTACCTATACATACTTTCGCCGCCGACAAAAGACGTCGCGTCAGGTCAAGGGAGTGTTCTAGTTTGGGCACATCAGACGCTGTCGCTCTCCACGAGCACGGATCGAACAAGTTCGCTTGCGCGCTCGTTCGAGATAATACATCATCCACTTGAGAAACGTAAACCGCGTGTAGCATCGCTAGGAGTGTGTAGTAAGGAAGAGTAGAACAGCGGACCCGCGCGGGCTACAGCGTCTGTAGAGAGCCCGTTCCGAACGGAACGGGCCTTTGTTTTTTCTCGTGCTGTCGCGCCGGGTTTCCATAGTTCCTTGACGCATTGCGTTTGTATGTGTACAAATCTTGTACTAAGTACTGTAAAAAGTCAAAAAAAGTTGACACCGGTGGGATTTGAACCCACGCTCTTTCGAACCAGGACCTGAACCTGGCGCCTTAGACCACTCGGCCACAGTGTCTTTTCGCCACAATGGCGCGGATCGTACAATAAATAGCGCACCGTGCGCGCGATTCATATCTATAGCAGGGGGTTTTTCGGCGAACAAGCGCTCAATTAACTCAGTGGATAGAGTGTCAGCTTCCTAAGCTGAGGGTCGCGGGTTCGATCCCCGTATTGAGTGACATCTCTTTCTTTTTTTTTCTTTTTTTTCTTTTTCGTGAAAAATGAAATGGCGACGACTGCGTGGCTGCACTTTCGTCTGGTGCGCTATATTTTGTTATTTATTTCGCTATTTATCAGTATGTATTACTTTCCAGGCTCTAATGTATGGGGTCTCGATCGCCACGCGCGCGTTGTGGCGTCGTCGCGAGTTATTAGCACTTCGACGGCGCGCACGTATAAGGCCCGGGAAAGTGATAATGATTAACCTGGGTTTATAAGTCGCGATGGATGCCGTGCGTGTTTGTCTGATGCATATTCATACGCGCAATAGTCTATATATGTATGCTAGGTCGTGTAGTGTAGATATAGACGTTAGCACCACTACAATACAGGATTGTGTTCATCTCCGTTCATCTCCAGTGTCCACTACCAGCACACATTACACAAGTGTATACGACCCCCATGTAGGAGCGCCATAATACGAGGAAAGTTCCGTATCTCGCGCGATCGCTCGGCCGCGATCTCGAGCAAAACCGTATCTATCGTCAGTTTCGACCTCAACATGATCCGAACCGTGAACGTGTCGCTCGGCGCGCGCGCCATCCTCGAAGGAAAGGTGAGTGTAACGTGTTCATCGAAAATTTCGTGACTCGTCGTACTTGCGCTTTGTTACACAGCGTTTTACATAGCTCGCACGACACTAACGACGATTCTTTCGCTTGGTTGCCGCAGTCTTTGCGACATGAGAGACGCTCGCGAGCGCCCGTGAGCGTGACGAATAATTCGCGGTAGGTAGCAAAAAAGATTATTTTCGTCGAGTACCATGTTCTTCAATCGAACGTCTGGCCTGTTATCACCACCGCGTAAGCGAAACGTTCGAAACTGACCGCGATCACGCGTGCTTTCTTTTCTTTCACAGAAGACGTTCCGTCGTTTTGGCCTCTTCCGATAAAGTCCAAATCATTAAACCGATCAATGGTGATCCGTTCATTGGTATGCTTGAAACGCCGGTGACTTCATCGCCGGACGTGGCGAACTTTCTTTCCAATTTGCCTGCTTATCGCACCGGCGTAGCCCCTCTCCTGAGAGGAGTTGAAGTTGGCCTCGCTCACGGCTTCTTCCTTACCGGACCTTTCATCAAGCTTGGCCCGCTTCGCTCGACCGATGCGGCTGAGTTGGCGGGTTGCCTGTCTGGTGCTGGCCTTGTGCTTATTTTGACGGCTTGCTTGAGCATCTATGGAGCGACTGCGTTCCAAAGGGAGGAAGTGGTTGGCTTGAAAACTTTAAGTGGTAGAGCCATCGCTAAAGATCCTTTACAATCATCTGACGGCTGGGCCTCTTTCACTTCTGGCTGGCTTGTCGGAGGTTTGTCTGGCGTCGCCTGGTCGTATGTTTTGACTCAAGTGTTACCGTACTACTCGTGAGCCTGTTGCGCGTAGAGTGTTTTTCAAAGATGCCACAAGCACATGCGCACGTACTTATAGTCATCATCCTACTAGACGTGTGATAAAATGACATGTAACCGCCACGCTTTGAACGAACGTATGATAAAATCGCCAACAAGAATACACTGAGAGTTGCGAACTATGTGAGCAGCAACTATCTGCGAGTTCATCTGCGAGTTCACGCTAAAGTGAAGCAACAACGACAAAGTAAATTAAGAAAGCTGAGAGCACTCGCTCGCACCCATGGGGCAAGACACACTCACAATCGAAAGATACTTATGCAAGATAGAAAGCCGAAAAAAAGTATGATCTTTGTGGTGCATGTAAATTTTTGCCTTTTGCTGTTTTCCGTGCAAGCGCACCTCAGCAACAGGAGCCCATAAAGCATAAACTGAGAATAGCAGGAAGAAAAGTCTACACGGTATATGAGATGAAGCCATCAAAAGAGAAGAGCAAAGTCGCCCACCCGATTACTAAAGATGCCCCAACCGTTGGAAGAATGAATACGTGTCTCGTCCTCAGCAAAATGCAACTGATGACAACCAGTCCCCACAAGGCAAATACACCACTCCTGGGAAATCAGTTGATACTCAAAAAAACTAGGTGTACTTTTCATGTCTCGTACCTTCCGTGATAAATAACTAAAACATGCGGTAAGCTGGCTTTACCATCGCCGTGTAGGATAACGAGCGTAGCTAAAAACACTAACACGTAGCTCTCCAATCTGTTCACCACCGATTGAAGATAAGGTGATTTCATGTGGCCTAGTAATTGATAGTAATATCTTCGGATAGTATGAACAAACGCTCGTCCCTGTGTGGCGCCTTTGGTCAACTTAGTTACGTAAAATGCCGTTCGAATCACAACCGACAGCTTGTTTGATAATTTTGACTTCGACGAACAATATCACGACCAAGATCGTGAAGCAGAACCGCGAGAGTTTAACGGAGATTTTGTTGTTACAAGGTTTACTCATCATTTTTGAAATATTCTAGCAAAGGAAAACGATCAAACTTGTACTTTTTGTGAACGGCACTCGAGCTCACAAAATTTGGAATTGGGTCCTCCACCACTGTCGAATACCAAGCAATGAAAAGATGAATCACCGCGTCGTTATCAGAATCGTGTCGTGTGTAATATTGCATCGTGCTCCCTCCAATCACAATCTGTCGGATTCAGAACAACTGTCCGTTGGGGATCGTGACAGCTTTTTAACAACTCAAAGTTTCTCGCAGTGCCTATGACCTTTTTTATGAAACCAACCAAATCTACATTGAATGGGTCCGAGCTCATGCAACTGATAAGTAGCGCACACCTAATTATGTAGAAATCTATGCTATCTTCTCCAAACTTATAGCTACTTAAACTGTAGATCTTCGGCAAAAGTTCTGTGGTTAGAGTGCAAAAGTTGACTGTTTCAAGAAGTATCAGTTCAAGTTCACCCATCTCGTCGGAGAATTCAACTAGACTTAAGCGACATGGTGAAAGGTAGAAGGGTAGCGGAGTTGGGTCTTTTGAAACCATTTCAGTGAGTGCGACGTACATTTCGTATAATTTTGTGCAGCAGATAGTTTCGTGCCCGATAGCCTTGCTTGCAACGAGAACAGAAGACGCTGTGACTAGTAAAGGACAGTGGGTTACCCATCGTTCGTCGTGTAATCTCCAGAAAAAAGCTGCAGCTGTTCCAAATAATAGAACTTTTGAGTCAAAGTGCAAGTGAAGGGGCACTTTGCAGTCTCGTTGTTAGTACACGTTCAGCAAAAGTTTTGAATGACACTCACTTTCTTCTTCCAGCAACAAGGAAAGAAGCTTACACAGACATAACCGTCGTGTAAACCGTAGCTCTTCTGATGTCGAAGGTCCTCCCAACATTTTCTTCTTCGAAAACTTTTCTTGGAAAGGAAAACGACACACGAATCACGCCCGCACGATATTGATGATTACTGTAGTTCGGACCATGGGCGATTGTGTATTCGAACTAAGTGACAGTCGCCGCCGCTTACGTGCGGTGAAGTCAATTGGTAGACGGATGAGTACAGTGGATTCGATTCCTTGTTCGCATGCACGCTTTTATCTTACGCATCGCTCGACGTCGATGCGGCTTTCAGCAGGCAAGTAAGCAACGACGTGGTCCGCGAACCGCCGTGAACATTGATGCGGGGATGTATTTAGGCATAAGTCGCGATGGATGCCGTGTTTTAGGGTTTAGGATTTAGTGCTTGTCTGGTAGGTTATGATCACGTACATGATACGGCCGAAGAGTGATTATATATTGCATTGTACAAGTACATTAGCTAGCTAGTACTAGCTCTAGTACCTTGAGTATCTTGAGCAACTACAGTGGGGCTGAAAGTGGAACAAGAAACCGGTCGTTTGTTACCCGTGAATGGTCTTTTCTTTGCACACATGCGCGTGGAGAGCAGAGCTACCTCGCTTCATTCCCACTTCGCTCAATTCACGCGCGAATCGTTCGCGTGCCTGCTCGCCAGTATTTGTCTTAGGGGCGCGCCCGCTCGTTCAACGCTACGGCCACAGTCACAAATATCTTCCAAGGTCACGAGATGAACATTTTTCGGTTCGGTGAGTGGCGTTGGCGTCGTCACTTGAGACCATCTTCCTGTTTTTCGCCGTTTCTTTTTTCCATTCCAATCATGTAGCGAGAATAACATCTTTGTTCGTTGAAACAGCCGGTGACATGACGCACCTGTGTAGCATAGTCGTAAGTTGAACGCAATTGAGTTGTATACCTTGACGGACGACTCACTCGATCTCCTTAGGTTCTTCTGTTGAAAATAGAGGCGACGAAATCGTGTGCTGGAGTTTCGTTGAGGACTCAGGAACTATACGCCGTCGTTTTCGTGAGTAGGTACTTGGATTTGTTTTTCACTTTCATCTCAGTGTACAACACTGTTATGAAAGTCTTCTTTATTACCAGCAGCTTCTGTATAATATGGTACATGCGGCATCATAGGATAGTATCACAGACGTATGATCGTGAACAGGACACATTTCGTGTCGCATTTCTCGTTGTACCGTGCATTTTCCTTGCACTGCTGGTCAACCACGAATTCTCCATGGTGGAAGTGTTGTGGACTTTTTCAATTTACTTGGAATCGGTCGCGATCTTACCGCAGCTCATCTTGCTGCAGCGGACATTTAATGTTGATACACTGACCAGCAACTATGTCTTCTTGTTGGGCGCATATCGCGCCTTGTACATATTAAACTGGCTGTATCGGTATTTTACAGAGCCGGGATATTCACAGTGGATAGTCTGGAGCAGTGGAACTTTGCAAACTGCGATTTATTGCGACTTTTTCTACTACTATGTCGTGAGTTGGCGAAAAAATGAACGCCTGTCGCTACCTAGTTGACGCTTGTTGTGATCGTTTGTCGAAACAGCGTGAGATATCATGACACTGTTGAAAATATATAAGAAAGATGTCGGAAATAATTTTACGTAATTTTCTAACTCTGCGAAAAGGACCTGATTCGTTCATCCGCTGTGCGAATCCGATGATCGCACCGATCACTCTCTCGACTTTGAGCATAGCCACCCGAAGTGGATGGATGCATCGCCCACTTTCTCTGTGCATTGGTTCTCCTAGACCGTTGAAGAGCCGTATTTAATTAATCAAATGTAATCAAATGTTTCACGCGAACTTCTCAAAATGGAGATGAAAGCGACTCGTGCGAATGATTCGTAGTGGCTATTCCAAGGCCATACTGGCCCATGGTATTCCTTGCCGACAATCAACTAACGGTGGTCACGGCAATTTCGCTATAGCCGATTCTTGTATTGCATGAATAAGGTTGTATTAAATTTAATTTAAGTGATCTGAGCACACTCAATACTCGCCTAGTTTTACCAACAACAGAAATAGCACTCTTCGAGCTATACGCCGCACGACTTCACCACACATTGAAAAATTTGTCATACGTGTAACTAAACTTGGTGAACATTCAGTAGCACAATTAACAAATTAATTTAATTAATTCATGAACTCCTGCTTGCTTGCGCGAAGTACATCATTGGTCGCTTAGCGCAAGCAGTCGCTCGCGCGCGCGAAGACATTTGAGCTTGCAATGGGTGAAGAACGACTATGGAACGTCGGGCGCTCCTTTTACTAATATTTTTTCTCTCAACTGAAATTATTTCAAAATATCAACCGAGTTTGAGTAAAATGAACATCTTTCACTCCGTTGCCCTTGAACAAGTTTTACGAAAATAGCCATTGATTGTGAGAGGATGCCGCACAAATATCGAACGTGATACATGCCTCGCACGGATAGTCTGAGTTTGCTTACTATAAAACTACCAAATAAAATAAAAAAACAAGTAATAATTAAAATAGTGAAAAATAGTTTCGCTCGTTCGTTCTTGTTTGTTACACACACACACGGACAGACACGCACACATCTCAGATACATAAATTGTGGGTAGAAAAATCTTAGGGATACATAACAAGAATACTACGAACATTCTAGGGTTAAGTTGTTCAATTTCAACTTGAACGACCGACACTGTGCTTCAGTCGCATTCTTGTGTCTCAGTCACAAGGGCGGCGAGGTCTCGGATGATATCAAACGTAGCTTCGGGGCGTCCCAGAGCCCGTGCTCTGGAGGACATTGCGAGAAGTTCGGCATTATTCTCAGGAGCTAGCCATTCGGCAACTATTTGAGCGATCGTACGCGGGTTCTCACTGTATGCTCCAACTTTATTGTCAGTCACAAAGGGAATATTGCCCTCCTCTTGGCAAGGAATGCAGCCGTTCAAGACAATAGGAACCCCACAGATCATAGCTTCAGCGATCGTTCCCGGGCCCGCTTTTGAGATAACGCAGTCACAAGCAGACATATACTCAGCCATATTATGAACAAATCCCTTCACCACCATTTTCAGTGGCCACACCTTTGACTGCAAGAAATCACTTAGTCTCAAATTGCGACCGCACACCACGATGACTTGGTGTGTGCTCCTTAATGTTTGTGCTAAAGCTTCCGCAGTTTCTTGAAGCTTACCCATACCTTCTCCACCACCGACGAGCATAACTGTTGGGGCGTCTGTGTCGAGTGCCAATTTCGTTCGAAGTTCATGTTTAGAAAGTTGCCTACGTGCACTGAACGAGGGTCGGATAGGAAGACCATGGCACGCGATTTGTTCAGACTTCAACCCGAGTCGCATAGCCTGAGCAGCCACAAGATTAGTGGCCACGAAACACCTATCAACTGAACGATGGAACCATGTCGCGTGACAGCGTGTGAGGTCAGTTACAACAGTGGCAAAAGGCACTCTGGATATCAAAGACTGCTTGTGCATCTGTTGTAAGACACGCATCGGTACGTGTTGCATCAAAGGGTGAACGCTGACGATCAGATGCGGGTCGATTTCTTTAAATGCCCGCGCAAAGTGCTTTGATACAATCACGGTGTATCCCTAGGATGCAAATGTTAGCGCAATAGAAAGAGAAAAGCATTTATTTCATCACCTTGAACATGATTTCGTGCAGGAGACGGGGCTCTGAGCAGCGGAAGTTTAACCTCCACAGCCAAGGATTTTTCACGAGAAAAAAGTAACTATTTGGCATTTTAGAAAACGGCCAAGGGGAATTACTACTCCACAGATCGACAATGTGTACAGAAAATTCGTCCCCTGTTTTCGAAAAGTTGTGGCCGTGAGACGGTTGTCATCAAACTTTAGGCAACATGATTACCGTATATGAGCTCAAAGCAATCTTTGAGAGCCTGAGCACTTGCCCTGTGTCCACCACCAGTATCACTCATCAGACACATAACCCGCCGGCCACTCCTGTGGCCGATGAAGTCAGACGGGGAGCGCCCACCGACGTCGACGTTGGAGCAAGTTTTCATTTGTTGTGCGTTACTTATGACGCACTATGAAGGATGATCAGGGCGACGAAAGGCACGTTAGTCCATTGTGTTGAAAGTCGACGCGATAAAAAGGTAGACAGGTAAAGAAACTGGATTAGAAACGCACTTCACCAGAGTTGAGCGGACGGCCACTTTGGGCTTTCAGCACAGCAGATATATTCATATCATTAATTTCCCTACAGCTGACAGATGATCAAAAGCTTCGAAATAGAATACCGTAAAAAGTACCTCGGGGCAGGTCTATCCATCCAACCGAACACATCAATGGATAAATCCTGAACACTACACTTCACACCAGTTGATCTCTTGGGGCTGCGCACCGTTCTTCTACATTCGAAACCATACGACGCGTCCCGGAGCATCGTCATTGATTTCGATCCTAGATTCACACGCTCCGTCGCCGCAAGCAGCGATGCGGACTGCGTTGTGTCAGCTCCCAGCATCCCTCCGCTGACAACGCGGGTCGGAAAGTCAGCAGTAGAACAGCCCCTATCAAAGCTCACAACAGTCTGTCGCGCGTTCAGCCACAGGCAACGGGGTGTGCGGCAGATTATACAATGAATGAGGGTAACAGACCTGGGCTGTTACGCGCAACCTTTGACCAAAGCGGTGAGTTGAGTGCTGAGCAAACCGTCCGACGAGACTTCCGGTCGGTCCTGTCACATGGATATGATATTAGACATATTTACATTATTATACTATGTGTGAGAGTAATACCCGAAGGAGTTATTTTCCGGTTTGTTGGTTCCAGACCCTAATACCTCACCGTAGAAAACCTCGTTTCGTTCATAATCGATTCTCTGTGCCGGTACTGGTACAACTTGCACTCCAGTAATAAACTCAGCAGTCGACAAGTGTTACCCGAGGAATCTCGCTCGCTGCCCTGAAAAGCGCTCGCGGTCGCCCATGATACAAAGGTTTGTCAAATTAAGGGCGTGGCGGAATTGAGGAAAATTTCGAACTGTACAGTCCACTTTATTTTCAACTTCTCTGTTCAAGCCATGGTGCGCTTTCAGGTTTCATAATGGCAATTTTTCTCACTACGTCCGAGCGGTTAGATATGCATTGGAGGCGTTTGCATTCCTTATGCCGCTATGATACCAATGCTAATCAACTTTTTCCGTTATCTGCGTACATTATTTTGGACTCGTGTCGGCCGTTGAGAAGTAAATACATCACTTGTGTTTAGAATATGGTCGCGTCCCAGCTTGCCAGAGTTGTCAGTGCGAACGCGGTTGAAGTCCACGGAGCACTATGTAGAATTGAAAGAGTAGTGAGTATTGCGGGAACAGTTATTTGATCGCGCCAATTTCTTTCGGATTTTCATGTCCTATACAAGAACTAGACAAGGATCCTATCTACTGAGTTTCACTACTATACACACGACATTGTCTTGCGTTCTACAACGCAAAGCTCGCGCTATCAAAGCATCAGCGATATCTTGCATGCTTTTACTCGGATCTTTCTTCAGTTCACTTCGCACAAAAGTGACTGCTTGCGCACTATTCATAGTATCCCATAACCCGTCCGACGCTAAGATTATGAACTCGTCCTCGGTTGAACGAGGTATTGTGAAACAATGAGGTAGCGATATCACCGGCGGACCTTCCATGCTAGCCTTCATTGCAAGAATGTCGCTAGAATCTTTCAATTCCTCAAGTAACTCGTACCGTCCTCCTTTAAATTCATAGTCTCCAAATGCCCGAGTGACAGCAAGTATACCACAAACTCGACTCTGCGATATCCAACCACCTGCTTGATTGATCCGTTTGATCTCGCATCTTCCACAAGAGCTTGATGTTGTTGGCCGATGATCAGCACTTATATCGACAGGTTTCCCGGAACGGCACAAGACAGCCCTACTATCTCCTACATTCGCACACATTAGTAGCGAAGAATTCACTACACACACCGTCGCAGTGCTTCCGCTCCAACACTCTGGATCACCAAGTGTGGCTATGTAGTCTATCAATGCACTATCTGCGGCCATAAATACCTCAGACATCGACTTTTCAAAGATAGTATTCATCTCATCGTCGGTTGTAGTCTCGTCGCTCAAAAGCTTTCTGTTCTTTCCGAGCATGGCACTCACGAACTTATAGAAATTTGAACGTAAATATGTTGAACTACCACATCCTCCGTGTCCATCGTAGACGGCCGCGAAAAAGTGATCTGGACCTTTGACGACCTGATAAGCATCTTCCATGTAATCGCGCGGCCCGATGTCACTACACGCTCCCCAGTCAAGGTCTACTGGTCGTCGCACCTTGGCAGCAGGTTTTCTTACTTGTTCAAGTGAATCTACACTCGACGTCGTCGCTCTTGACGCGTTAGATACAATTACGGCAGCTAAACATGTAGCAACAAGCCCGGCTAGTTCACCTCCAGTCAAGAGCCCATTCAAATCGCTCAAGGGAAAGCGGCTCCCGCTTTGAACTGTTCGACGCTTATGCCGAAAGTGACGACTGACGAGTTTCGGAGAACTCACAGTTGCCACCTGCTGCAAGGGTGCAACCTTCATGTTAGAGCTCGAATGTGTCTTGCGCAAACCACCTTTTCGGCTTTACAGGCTTCCTGAAATATACGTTCACACCAAGAACGTCGCGTCGTGGTCAGCGCCGGAAGCGCAGGCTAGGAAAAGATTTCCGTCTTTTTTACTTCAGCAGTTCAGTTGACACCAGCAGGTCACAGTACTTTCACCTGCTTTTTACAGGTCTTCAACTCCCCCACTGAGGGGCTGAAGCCTATTTTGCTCTAAGAAATGGACGGTTCGTGACTCCTCGATTTGCCGCGGCGGCACTTTGCGGCGCAGTAAGTCGGAGGTTGGTACATCTAGGTGCTATCGCGTGCAAGCGTGGCGTGCACGACAGGCATGCACGATGACATCTGTTCTCGAAGTTTCCTTGAATTCTCGTCACGAATTACTTCGCCCATTGTGAACGCTGTCCCGTATCCTCACGTCAACATCCATAACGTTTTTAACGACCGCTTCCTTCGCGAGTGTTTGGCAGAACTCAAAGACCAGCTGACAGCAAATTTCAAAGAGACTGACCTGTTCAAAGTATATCAAACAACAGATCTAGCTAACTTACAGGACTGTGTGCCACGAGCACGCGTGACCGTACCGCATTTATTCAGGCTTCGACAGTATTTGTATTCAGAGGCCTTCCGTGATTTCATCGTTCAGGCGACAGGATGTGGTTCACTTGACGGCGCAGTGGACTGCTCTTGTAATATTTACACAGCTGGATGTCATCTGCTGTGCCATGATGATGTGATCGGTACTCGGAGAATTTCATATATAATCTACCTTTCTGAACCAGACGAGGTTTGGACGGGTACAGACGGAGGACAATTGGAGCTGTATCCCATCGGCCCAGATGGAAAAAATCCAACCGACAGTCCCGTGGTGTCGATGATGCCGGAATGGAATTCCATGGTTCTATTCGAGGTCTTGCCTGGACACAGTTTTCATGCTGTTCGGGAGGTGAGTTCGATTACAAAAACCAGGGTCAGCATATCAGGGTGGTTCCACGCAAAGCAGATAAAACAAGCTGAAAAACGCTATGGTGCTCCATCAACACTTCAACAGCTTCAGGCAGCTGGCGATATCTACTATCCACCGTACACTTCAGTTTCAATTGCAGCTCGGTCTAGCCGACAAATAGCAGAACACGAACTGTCAAGTTTTTTGCACAAATGGGTCAAACCAGAATATCTGATACACGAAAACATTATACGAATTCGAGAGCACTTTCAAAACGAAGGTTCAATTCAGCTTCACGACTTTCTCTTGCCAAGTATTGCAGATTCGTTGCGTGAAAAGTTAAAACGCGAAGACAGCCGCAACCGTCGAAAATGTGGCCAGTACGACTACGCATGTGGGCATGGTTGGAGTGTGAAAGGTCCGCCTCATATTCGTAGGTATTTAAGTTATCAGCCTGATAGTGCGCGTACGAATAGAAATGATGTAGGTGATCGCTTGGAGGAAGTTCTGATTAATGTCACCAGCACAGTTGGATTCCAGAACTGGTTGAGCGCGGTCACCGGTTTTCACTGCACACACGCATTTTCTGAAATACGCCGGTTCCGAGCGGGACTGGACTACACGCTCGCGCACTCTGACATTTTCAAGGATTCTCAGATAGATGTCGATCTATGCTTTACGAGTGGTCCTTCTCAGTGGCTCTCTGGTGACTTAGGGGGCTATCAATGCTTTACTTCCACTGAAGCAACGGACGGTGCTGCAGACGTATACTCTGGGGACATTGCAGAGAACGAGTCTCTGCGATCTATCGCACCTACATTCAACAGTTTAACACTCGTAAAAGTGGATAAAGGCATTACTAATTTTGTCAAATTCATTTCAACACATGCGAAGGGAAGTCGTTGGGACATAACTTCTCGTTTTGTAGTGGCCAAGTCAACCTAGCGCACTCTACGGGTGCTGTTGTGAGCCCACGTGTACATAAGTTTACATTAACTACGTAGTAATATTTTGCTAATATGTATGAGCGTTTCAGTTCCACAGCTATCGAAGGCATGTTTGAAATCATGCTTGATACTGAGCGATTCTCTTTTTTATCTCTAGCATCTTGCTCTGTAGTTCGTAATTCTTTGCCGAGGAAAGAGTGCTAGAGGCAACGAGAGCACGATATTCGGACTGAATATTTTGGGCTTCTTCGCGGAGTTCTTCGAGCGTCATTTCTCCACCAGCAAGCTTGGCTTCCATTGACTGTTGCTGTGAGTTCATTTTCACTTGTGCAGGCCGTGTTCCCTCGTACAGTTGTTGAGTGTTTACTTGAGACTCATTGTGGAAATTTTCAGATGGCTGGAGCAAGTATTCCGTATTTTTTACTCCTAACACCTCGTGCGATGAGCCCACTGGAGGAAGTGACGTCGATCTTGACTGACCCTCATACTCCCATCCACCCAACGCTCGTCTCACCTCTGGTGGCAAGTCAGTATCAACAGTTGAATTATTTTCTGTAAACCCAATCTCTATGCTGTTTCTTAGATGAAGCTCCATACGAGCTCTTCGGATCTCCTTTATGTACAGTCTCCAAGATCGTTCTGTGAAACCATAATTGAAATAGGAATTGAGTTCAGCTCCACGGCGTCGCCAGGGAGCGACATCGATGTTGTCAAGATCCAAGTCAAAGACCCCACCATGACCAAGCTGTAGAAATTCCTTATATTCGTCCGGTGGGATAAAACGAGCGCCTCCTTCTCCGCCAGGAAGAATGCGTTGTTGGAGTTCGTTATATCGAGCGTTTGGCATTTGTCCGTTATACGTATTCCACCGACCATCTGGTAACCTACTTGAAACGCTTTCACGACCTGTTCGCGGTTTCCCTGGGGGAGGCTGCGGAATCTTTCTGTCGTCGTGCTTGACAAATTCAGTGCCTCGGCGTTCCTCTAGCGATTCTATAGATACGTGACGTCGACGTTAGTTGTCGTCGAACAGCCTGAGTCGAATATTTTACCTGGAGTGCTTCTTGTCCGCTCAGCCCCGGAGCCAGTCTCGCCAGAATGGAAAATCTTTGCACAATCGTCATGAAATCAAAAAAAGCTGATAATTGAATGGTTTACCTCTCCGAACAGTTTCTCCTCATTCAAGCCCTTCTCACGTGAAAAACCCGTCATCACGACAACCGCCCTCCTTGTTCTGACGTTTTTGTTTCTACCGAGGGAACGTGGGCCCTACACCACAACACTACGCTTCCTCAATACATTGTATGCCGAACAGATATGGACGCTTCCAAATATATTCACGTGCTCACGCGCTAATCGTAGTGTTCAGCGCGTCCAGTTGTCGGTGAACTCGACTTGAGAACCCGGTGTTCGTTCTGGACAAGGGGACGTCTTGCGCACAGCAAGCGACACGCCGCGATGCCAAACTTAGAACTACCTACAAGAATGTTACCGCGAGTACTGCTACCCACTTTAGCCGCTCTGGGGGCTATACTACACCCGGAGCGGGCAGATTTAGTGGGCATCACGAGCGAGACGATTGGAGTTTTTAAGTTTGAGAGGATATTATCACAACTCTTGCAAGACAGAAATGGGCGCGCCATGCTGAGGGACCGCCAAAGAATATCAGAACATTCGCTACTTAAAGCAAGATTATGCGAGCGCGGAAGCTTAGGTCACGCGTACGCTAAATTTATGGATAGTCGGCAGTTCGAGCCAAGTGCAAGACCACCAGTCAGGTTTGTTCAGGACAAGCAGAGCAGATACATCGCCATAAGACTACGTGAAATTCACGACATCCTACATGTTTTATACGATTGCCCAACTACTTTGAAGGGCGAACTCACCCTCAAAGCAATAGAGTTTGTCCAATATGGCCTTCCAGCTCATTGGGCTTCAGCATATTTTGCGCCAAGCCGCTTGCCCCTTGCAGAACGCAATTTCCTGACAAATCAACTTTTTCCATGGGCGATAAGAACTGCTAGCAAAGCACCCAACTTATTAAGTTTTGACTATGAATCTCTCTTCCACACACCCATTGATCAATTGCGTGATGATTGGAAAATTGAAAGGATACCCTGCAGTTCAGCCTAAGCTTGACTTTTTAACGCAAATGAAGACAGTAAGGCAGAAGATGGACGCCAACAACATAGCACAAATAGCAATCAAAGTTGCCTGTTCGTCAGTGCTAAATTTACTTTGCATCACTTCGCTAAGTCAACGTACTTGGGTCCGTTTTATCGTGTATTTCTGTTCTATTTGGCTCAAGAGAATTGAGGTTATCGGAGTCAAGACTACCGCAAGCCACACGCGCAGTGCCTTGGTCACTTGACTTCCGGCCTGTAAGGTACAATTTAAGTTTTAATATGATGATTAATGGGCGATTGATGACCATTCAATGCAGTAACATACCCAAACAAGCACAGCGACCTCGAGAAAGCGCCCTTGCAAAGTGAGGCTTGACTACAGGAGACATGAGTGATAGAACGCGCGGATCATACAAAAAGCTCACTCTTTGAAGGCAATAGATGTATGCACAAGTGTAGTAGCACGAGTTCAACGCTCCATAGCTCACCATACCTGCAGGACCAAGGTTTTTCAAGGTTTCTCTTTGCCTGAGATTTTTTCACCTCGCGAAACGAGCAAGCTAATATCTCATCTTACCGACAAAACCAGCCCGATTCAAGTTTACGTTGAGGACTTTGCGAAAAATTGTCTTTATCAAGCAAGCGATCTTCTCTAGGGAATGAACCCGCATTGTGCGAGGCACTGGGACGGTGCGGGGCCCTTGGGACTTTTCCACCACTGCTTTTACAGACGTTCAGTCGTGTTTTCTTGTAAGCTGACGTCGGCGCACATTGAAACGCTACAGCCCGAGTCACCATTAAGCGGCACACGTTTCGCAAAAATGTGCGGTTCAAATGCGGCTTAGTACCCGTGGACACAGAGGCGAAAGCTGCTCGTGTTTCGGAAGTGAGTACAGGCCCGCGACAAATGTCACACTGAAGCTAGGATGATCTATATATGTCCGTTTATGTCCATGCTTCGAGGAAATCGCCCATGATGCGCAAACATGCATAAATAAGCCGAAATTTCCAGACAGTTCGACAAAAGGTCACCGTTGGCCTTTCAGCAGTGGGCACAAGAAAATATAACGCATACAGCTATCACTGTCACACTTGGCTCTGCGATTCCGTTTGATGGATGACTTTCCGCTTGACGCAACGTCGCGCGATGCGACGCAAAAGTTTTTGGAACATTTGACACCTTGAGGCCATGCAGTGCGTTTTACTCGAACCCTTTCTAGTAGGGCGTATCGCCGTAAAACGGGGCCTCGCTAAAACAAAGCGAGCCAAACACATGAAAGGAGCACACGCGAGCGCACTTTGCGACGCATCTGATATCCCTATACGTTTAGTCGACCGCCCTGGTAAGTACCCCGTGAACAGCTCTCAACTGGATGACGTTAGGAAATGGGGTCAAGACGTTGCGGCACGAAATATTGCGTATTTCGAAGCTTCTAATGGAAGTCCGATGCTAAAAGAGCTATATCAAGAACTCGAATGGCTTATAACGGATAGTACCGCCGAAAGAGTCGAATGTTCTCCCAGACTGAAAGTAGCAACCTCTGGCGACGATGGTTTCAGCGCATCAAGTACCACCCGATCCGCGATTTTGCGTCAGTCGATACCCGAGCTTCAGCAGCTCTGGATGCGAAGAATAATAGATAGGGTGCCTTTGCAGTATCTCACAAACACGGCGCATTGGCGAGATATGGAATTCACTGTGAATACTTCTGTCCTCATACCACGACCTGAGACTGAATTACTGATAGATTTTGCGTGCGAATGGCTTCGTGAACTGGAGTCAAATACTGAAAATCATACCATGAATTATAATCTATTGTCAGGGCCATGGCTTGATCTTGGAACCGGATCTGGAATTTTGGCCATCGCACTTGCGAAAGAACTACAGCGTAAGTGCGCAGATGCCTCCAGTGTGTACGCAGTAGACGTTTCTGTAGCCGCACTCGAACTCGCAAGGGACAATGCGCGTCGTAACGGAGTCCAAGATTCCATCAAAACCTTGCACGGATCATGGTTTAACCCGATCAAAAAAGATGTACGCTTTACCGGAATCTTGACCAACCCTCCGTACATCCCGACAGATTTGCTTGAGTCTCTTCAGCCGGAGGTTTGTTCGCATGAGCCATGGCTCGCACTCGATGGGGGGGGCGGGGACGGTTCAGCACACTTAGTCACTATCTGTAGGGACGTCAAGAACTTTTTACTCCCCGGTGGTCTGTTTGCAGTTGAAACCCACGGTCTAGAACAGGCTCGTTTGGTTCAACATTTATTGAACAGCACCGAGGCTTTTCGAGACGTCCACCTAAAAGCAGACTACTCTGGTATAGTTCGTTATGTAACGGCTAGAAAAGTGAACGATCCTGGAGTCATGGATGGCGCATGCTGAGTGAGAAATTGCTCAACGTCTGCGTGCACGCAAACAGTGAGTGGTTCTGTTGACAATGTTAGCACGAGCAGCATAGTGTTAAAAACAAAAGAAGTCTCTACTGAGACAGCGAGCGACTGATATTATTGAATCTAAATTAATAAATGCTGCCTAATCGTACGAAGTTTCCCCGGAAGTTTGGCCGTGCTTCACGTGGTTTGACGACACCTGTATCCGTGTTTTCTCTTTTCGATCGCTAGGTGACGCTGTACCGGCATCCAGAATAGGCGCTTTCACTAAGTGAACCTGTTTTTGTAACTCTTTCCTATCATTTCGTCTTCTTTCATCTGTGAGCCCTTTCATGCGCCCATCGTAGTGTCTTTTCTCGCGCTTGCTACGGATTCCCTCAACAGTTTTGAGAGCTGCCATGGTTTTATGAGTCAATTCTCTACTGTATCTCACTGGACGATTACGTCGTCGCTCAAAGTTGAACACGTTATCTCCACTTAGATCTTTACCATGAATTGCGCGATATGCTTTTGTCCACTTAACTTTACGTGGATTTCTTTTCATTTTGAAGTTCTTGTGGCACTTGGAGCGACAAAAGCGGAACATTTTAGAATCATTCCGTACGAAACAAATGCCGTGACCAGGATAGATGGTTGAACTACAGAACCAGCACTTCTCGAGACGCATGAGCTGTGCTATTCACGATCTTGTCAAAATCTAGACCTCTCTAGCGGGGTACGAGTGTCGTTCTGGTTGTGGCGGCTGGCGGAACGGGCACGGACCAACCCGTCAATTTCCCCTCGTCAGGGTTTTGACCGAGGTGCATTTTATTTAGTAACTAATCTAGTTTTGATATATGTAAATTTATGTATATAATATTGTATGCGACGAGCAAATATGCAATCATAAAAAGCGTGGCGCTCTTTGGACGCGTGGCGGCGGTGACGTTCAACGTTTCGGTGACTACAGCGAGTTCCGCACGCGGTACAAAAATGTTCGACGATACGATAAACTCGACTGGGGATGTGCCAGCCGCCTGGTATAGGGATCTTTCTCACGTTGGATACAACTTGGCTGGTCAGCGACTGCAGCGGAATGTTGGTGCCGATGCACTGTCAAAGTTGCTGAACGACGTCGATGATCGTTCTTCATGGCGAAAGCTATCTGACGGTTTGACAGGGCGAGATTTCAAGTTATCTCAAAGTGATATTGTTTTATTGAGACGCATGCAAGCGGGTAGGCTGCTGACAGACCCACTGGCACACATCACGGGAATAAGTCAAATCATGGAAAATGTAGTCTCCACAACCGAACCAAAGCGGCGATTTCAGCCATCGAAATGGGAAGCTAAATCAGTACTAAGATTAGTTCGCGCTTTGAGGCAGCAACCTCGGCGTAATGTATCAGCTGGCGAGAATGATATTCAACATACTCGTGATATATGGTTGGGCGTGCAGCACTTAGTGCACAATAGCTCTGGGTCTGTTCGTGTACCGAAACCATTACCACCAGGTAATCACTTTTCTTTCAACCCACCGGCAGAATATGTGGCATACTTGGGCAAATCTTCAGATTACGCGCCAAAAAGTCTCAGGCAGCTTCATAGCTATGAAAACTTCACACGCGAAAGATTTGAGAGATGCCTTGATTTATATCTATGTCCTCGTTCCAATCGTGTTAGAGTAAATATGGCACCCGATGAAATTTTGCCGCAACTACCCTCTCCAAAATCTCTGAAACCTTTCCCAGAGATTCTCACACAGAGCTATACCATCTCAGAGAAAATTATGTCAATGTCTGTTCACTCCTCTGGTGAGTGGCTTGCATGCAGTACAAAAACTGCTAAAGTGTTTATATTCGATATTCACACTGGATGCTGTCTCCAAAAAATTAGCTTCGGTATCGCACCCACCGCAATTCGTTGGCATCCAGTGAAACCGCGCATCTTACTGCTCATACTAGGTTGCTGCGTTCTTGTGACAGATGCTTTCAGTGTTTTCGATGCCTCAAACGTGAACTTTATGGAAACTTCAGAGCTGATGAGTTGGATCCAGCTCGGTGTATCAACATTTATTGTACGACACACATCAATCGTGAAAGAAATAGTATGGCACGAAAAAGGCTGTTACTTTGCTACGATTTTTGGTACAAAAAGTGGTGTCATGATACACAATCTTGATAAACAGGAATCCCAATCACCTTTCGTGAAGCACGATGCTCCAATACTCGGCACTTCATTTCATCCAACAAAAGCATTCTTCTTCATCTGCTCACAGAAGAGTGTACGAATGTATAATTTGAAGACACAGGAGCTCGAGAAAAAGTTTTCGAAAGGTACGGCAGTGAATTCTTGCATGTGTATCAGCTCTAGTGGCTTGAGTCTGTTCGTGGGCACACGTAATGGGAATTTACTGTGGTTTGATATAGGTAGCTCTACGCATAGCAAGGTCATTTCGATGCGTGGGGCAGCGATAGGTTCGGTGATTTGCCATGAAAAATATCCACTGTTGGCCACTGTGGCATTCGATGGCGACGTGAACATATTTCACATATCAGAGACATCTGATTTTGACTCGACCACGGAGCCCATGATAGTTCCAGTAAACACAATAAAGAGTACTAGAACAGAAATTGTGGATTGCTGCAGAATACAATTTCATCCATGTCAGCCGTGGCTCTTTCTCCAGCGAGGAAAGGCAAATATTGGTCTTTTCAGTCCAATGTGAGCATCTGTTATCACGAGCGAAGCGAGAGCAAAAACTAGCACGATGTAGTTTAGAAAGACTTTTGAGTAGGAACGAGCGAGATGGCGCTGATACGTGGATGTGCTGTCACTTGAATGAAACTAAAATCTTCCTAAAGAAATCCGTTCCCAAATGCTCGATGTAAAATAAGAACAACTCATTCGCTTTGCAGAAAGGAGGAAAGCTTCAGAAATCCTCTTCATCCGAGGACGAGTCATGATTCGAGTCCGTCATAATTTTCCATCCTACGCGATCGACTTATGTTCGTTTCAACGAAAGCAATGGTGCTGCGTACCTTCGACTACAAAAAGCCGTCTTATCACTACCAAGTCAGCTGCGTGTGGAATTCGATATTCTTCAAGTCGCTTGTCAGCCATGAGCTGAGTGCCGTTGCACAGCACCCTGTCCTCCGTAGTTAAGTCACTTTTGAGTTCCGTCTGAGCTTCCTGATCATAAATTTGATGCCAACTTGTACGTGAAAGCTCCTGTACAGTTTTCTGTGCCGATAGACTGAGAACAATTTCGTCGAGGATTATAGTTTTAGTCGACAGCGTAGAGTTATGATACAAGCTCCACTTGTTAATCTCTAGTCTTGGGCGAACACGTATCGTTAACATTGGACTCAGTTTTAACTTCTTTGAATGAATATGAGACGCAGCTATGCGGACGAAGTCGCGTGCGTTTTCGCGGTTAAGTCGCGTGCGTTTTCGCGGCGCGCGATGTCGTCATGATGTCCTATGACATGATCTCACTTCAACTAAATATGAATGATTGGGATGTCACTTCACAAGAAAATCGCATAATAAAGGATATCATATAGGGTAAAATTACTTAAACATCGATGCTTAGTTAAATCTAAAATCTAATTTCATCCCGTGGCTCCACTTGTCTCTACATTTTTGCAAAAATCGCTCGTCGAACGCGTCTCATCGAGAGCGCTCGATCGCCGCTGAGTTTGGCAAAATCCACTATATTCGTGGATTTTCATAAAAATGCGGGTCAGAGGCAAGACAAAACAAATCCTACTTAGGTTTTCCTGTGACTACATGATGCTTATTAGCCAAGCGCGCTACGTCTACAGTCTATTTGTCGAAGATTGGAAGATTGAACATTTTGTGTATCGTCATCTCTCAAAAAAATGAACACTATGATGATACACGCTTACACAGATGAAAATGGCGAGTAGCAGTGCGCTACTTAAAAATATCCACAGGTACCAAAAGAGAGGCACCGAACTACGAATTTGCGGTTCGCAATTACTTTCAGCAGTATTACTCAAGACTTCTCGAACTCTTCGACGGAATGCTACGACGTCAAATTTCTGTCCAAAATTAAGCTGTGCTGCGTTTCCCATTCGCTCAGCGAGCCCAGACACGCGTGCGAGTTTACTCATCGCGCACGCAAAGCTCTTGAAAAATGTTAGAAGGAAACTTTAAAGTATTCGACAATCGTACTTCTGGAGTATTTTCGCACAGGAAGCCCGTCACACCATGTATCACAGTCTCCTTGGGACCTCCACTATTGCACGCAACGACAGGTTTATGGTACTGCATGGCTTCAAGTGGTACGATTCCAAAGTGCTCTTCATTTGGTGTGTACAAAACACACAAACTATGATGCAATAAAACTTGCTTCTGGTGATTGTTGATCGAAGGAAGAAAGAGAACACTGTCAGAGAGTTCTAGATCGTCTTTCAGCCTACACTTCAGGTGTGAATACAGTTGAAATTTGAAGCGCCTTTTTCACCTCCTCAGCTCGCGCAGCACTTGGACATTATCTTGTAAACGCGAGTCAAAGCCACCTGCAAGAATCAGCATGTATGTTGCATCGTTCCGATTTTGCTGAATGAACTTATGAAATGCGAGAATAGCAAGACGAAGGTTTTTATTTGAATCGAAACGATTTATGGAGAGGAATATCTTCCTGCGTCTGAAGTCAGAAGGTTGTGCTGACTAAGACGAAGTTACCAGCCTTACCTTTCCTGAAAAATTAGTGATTTGCCAGGAAAAGTTCTGAAGGTCGCATCCACATCATGTGTAAACTCAAGCTCCTAAAGCAGGTCAACAACAAATTTGAACCCAGCGTGTAACCAAAGCGTACCGTCAAAGAAGCTGTGGGGTAAACAACCTCTGGAGATATTCCTTTCCTGTACAGTCGTTTGAAGGTTCGTGAGAAGACTTCAGCTGTAAAGTAGCTATTCACAACAATACAATCAGCCTTTACAAATCTGAGTTAGTCGGAACTCAACTCTCGATAAACTTTTCCTTACCATGCCAGTGCAATGCTCCTCAACATAGTCTATCGGAGTTCGATACAGACGTTGTAGTGTTGTATTGTGTGGAGCTAGTAGGCAGTCTGGAAAATGACAATAAAAAATTGTGCGTTGTGCGAAGATTTTAAGGACAAATATTGGGATTGGAACCTGAGCATTGTTAAAGCCATGTAAAAATTCAACTCACACAGTTAAGTACCTGATCCAAAATCCAAACATCGACTTTACCACAGTCTCGCCACAGTGCAAAAAACTGTATTCAGTTAGCCTAAAAGTTACTGTGAAGGCAAGTAACGTACAACTACGCAAAGACATCGCAGATTGGCGCAAATGGCATGAAACCGCCCCGCAAAATTTCGTGGCACCAGTGAATTGTAAACTTGTATCCAGTCAACGCGTTTGCCCTCTGGAGAAAACTTTGAATTCACTCGCTTTCGTCTTTCACTGTCTTTCACCTGTATTCACAGTGTCTTCAAAGCACCGATTTTCGTCGTGAAATGCCGTATAAAGCTTAATCTACTTTGCGGTCAACTCGGAATACAATTACTTTTGAAGCTGACTCATGTGACTTACTTCGTGACCAGCTGTTGAGCACGCTCTTGCGAAGTCCAATATGAGTCGTTCTGCGCCACCTATGAAGAACCTTGTAATGAACATGCAAAGCGAAGCAGATCTACCTCACCTAATCCAAGATCCGGATGTATGATGTTTATTCTTAGCGGTTTTGAGGTGCCGTCAGTGTGTGCTGAACTTTTGGCGCGGCACTCTTTGGACAAGTCCTTTGTAGCGAACATCGATGTATTCCAGAACGCGTAAGATGTAAAGATACTCGAAGTCACTATTGCCAGAGTGTGGACGAGTCGTACAAATTGATGGCTCACGTGACGGGGTCTAGCGATCCCAGGTTTGTCCGTGAACGAACCATACGAAAAAAGGCAACGAAATTGGACGTAGGATCTCACGCAGTCCGCATGAGCCAGATTGGTAGATTATGTGAAGATATAATAGGACGGATTGTACAAGTGCAGAAGTGATGTGGGGTATCCATTGAAATTAATGTTCACACGATGGCCTAAAGTCACATCATACCTACATCAACTATTTGGCTCTTTTCTTGTTTAAAAGGTCCAAGGGATTCATCTACGAAATGCGATCTGGTGAATTTCTTGCCACCGTGGTCAGCGAACAAAGTATTAGTCGTTTTCGTAGAACTCTTCCTTACTTATGACGACGCTGTCTTGACCCAAACTCCCGCCATATCTTTCGTCTGGGTTCAGATCACTCTCGTCCAACTCCGGTACGAGGACGGCGGGAGGTGCTTCGCTGAAT
>Ga0315315_10000813_pt1 | contig 27662 bp, 34 predicted proteins | sample M140m3416metaG_FD_203699 | JGI IMG/M metagenome (GOLD analysis project Ga0315315, IMG submission 203699) | Ammonia-oxidizing marine archaeal communities from Monterey Bay, California, United States - M1 40m 3416 | ecosystem: Environmental > Aquatic > Marine > Intertidal zone | place: USA... | reverse complement strand
CTGATTTAGCCAGCTTCATAATCTAAAATTAGAATATTATGATTGTATTAGAGCCAACATACCCTGACCTTGTGCGTTAGCCTGAGCTAGCATCGCGGTACCAGCTTGAGCAAGAATTTGGCCTTTAGCGAGCTCAGTCGTTTCATTAGCAAAGTCAACATCCATTTTAGTTGCAACATCCAAAGAATAGCCAGCCTTCAAGCTGGATAGGTGTGACATTGTGTTAGCCACTTGATTATAAAATGCACCGCCAGCGGAAATGGCGGCGTCAAGCGCTGCCTTATCGACAAGCAAAGCGGCGTCGCCTGTACCAGCCTTTACTGTGGCAGCTGTCACAGTTAGGACGGGCGCGGTAATGTCTAAATCAGCTATGCCCGTTACGTTGCGGCCAAATCCGATAGCAGCTGAGCCAGCAAATATATCATTCCCCTTCCAGTCGGCACGAGCTACAACGGCTGCGTATTCTGTGACAATTGCGCCAGCTTCTGCATTTATAGCGGCTATGTCTTGAGCCGTATTTAATCCGTTTTCACCTAAAGCATTCAATTCCTCGAGACGAACCACCATGTCGTTTAGGATACCTAAATCATTGTTGACCATTTCAAGTGCTTGAAGCACCTCGTTGGCATTTTGAATGCCCACTTTGAGTGAATTTAACTCCGCCTTTTGACCATAGGCTATAGCCTGCGACGCAGTATTTTCACCTGGAGCGATATTTTGTTTACCACTCGCAAGACGTTGCATACTTTTCGAAACCGCTTCTGAATTTTGATTAAGCGAGTTTTGTACCCGATAAAACGCGCCACCAGCATTAATAGTTGTCATTGTTGTCTCCTATTGTTCACGAGCCGTCTCGACCCTCACAAAACCAAACGTCGTGGATACAATTATGTTTAGAAAAAATTTTAGCTAACGGGCTTATCTGTCAAAAATCTGACAATTTATAAGTGTCAAATAGATATTTTGTTCTGCAGAAAATCAAATGTTACACTGCCTTTATCATAGGAGACGTGGCATGAAACTTGATTTTAATATAGGAATTAATCAACGCCAAGGCCTGACTTTAACCCTGCAGGTGCAACAGGCAATAAAGTTGTTACAAATGACTAATTTAGAGGTGAGCGAGTACATTGAGGAAAATTTTGCTGTGAACCCATTTGTGGAGCTCAAGGACCACGTTTCACACGAGACCCAGCAACCACCAGCTGAAACAAAAACTGAAATTATGTCGACAGCTAAAAGCCTTGAAGAAATTCCTTTTGGATCCGAAACTAAAAAAACAAAAACTGAATTAGAAAACCAATTCGAAACGGGTGATAGCTACAAAACAAAAAGTACAGTCGCCAAAGAACAAAGCGATTTTGATCCAATAGAACTTTTAGCGTCCCACAATAAATCTCTTTTTGTACATTGTATTGATCACATTATCGGACTCGACCTACCTCCGGAAGAACAACTTGTGGCTGAGAATATTCTAGACGAATTAGCACCAACCGGTTGGGTGGATGCCTCTCTAGACGAAATAGCCAACAAAATTTCAGTTGAAAAGGCTTTAGTTGGGAGAATTTTACGCCAGCTTCAGACAATAGAACCTGCTGGCTTATTTGCTCGCAATTTAACCGAATGCTTAACGTTACAGGCGCAAGACCAAGACTTGCTAGACAGCAACGTCGAAAGCCTTTTAGATAATTTACATCTCTTAGGGAGCGGAAAATTTGACCTTTTGAAACGTCGCTGCGGCTTTAGCGATCGAGAATTAGCTGAAACCCTGAAGGTCATTAAATCACTAGATCCAAAACCAGGCCTTAAATTTTTATCAGATACGATGAGTATTCGCGAGCCAGATTTGAAGATTACAATGGGTGAGGATGATTGGGTTGTCACATTAAACCGATCAACCCTCCCCAGCATCAAGATAGATAGGGACTATGCTAAATCTGTGCGCAAATCAGAAATGCATGAGGAGCAACGTGAATTTATAAAAGAAAAAATTACCGAGGCAAACTGGTTAAAAAATGCATTACAAAAGCGCAACGATACTATGTTGCGTGTCGGTTCAGAAATAGTGAAGCGGCAAACAGAGTTTCTTGAAAAGGGTCCAAGCCATATAAAACCGATGGTCCTTCGCGACATTGCTGAGGCTGTAAATATGCATGAAAGTACAATCAGCCGCGTAACGACAGGCTCTCTGATGGAGACGCCACAGGGGACCCTAGAACTTAAAAAATTCTTCAGTGTCGCACTTCCATTGAACGATGACCAGTCCTCTCAGTCATCTGCCTCTGTAAAATTTAAAGTCAAGAAACTTATTGATGCCGAAGACATACAGTCTCCGATTAGTGATGACGAGATTGTGGAGCTTTTGAAGAATGACGGGATAAATGTCGCGCGCCGAACCGTGGCAAAATACCGGAAAGTGCAAAATATCCCCGCGTCCTTCATGCGTAAACGCCAAAGTACAATTTCGGGTCTTATTTAATTTTATGCATTTTAATAAAGGATATAACAGACGACTTTATGACCCGTCGTCCTGGGCGTCGTTAATGGCTTTTTCAATTGTCTTAGTGATCTCAACCCGTTTTTTGGCCACATTCTTTTCAAATCTAATTTTGTTTTTCGAATCTATTTTTCTGATGATTTGACTAACATCCGTCTCATTTGTAGCGGCAACAGTCATGTAATGATATTTGTCTTCAAACATTGTGAAAGATCGCATTAAATTATTCTGAGCACGTTTTATGTAGATAGCTAGCACAAAAGCAGTTGCGATAAAAAAATAGAAATTGATAACAAATGTAAGAAGATATAACACCATCACTGCAGCCAAGGGTGGATAAAGCCTATATTTCAGCAACCAAAGTGGTGGTATAATCCACGACAAGGCATCATCTTTAAAACTTAAAATATCACACTGTCCCGCATTATTTCTATAAATCTCAAAGTTTTCATAACTTTGAAAGTCACCATAATTGTGTTTTTGGAATGCCTCCAAAACAAACTCTGTTTCCCGCTCAGTGGCGTAACCAAAAGCGCTTTGGATTGGGTGCTCAATCAAAATATCGAATACCACTCCATCACGGTAAAAAGTTAGAAGCCATTTGGCTTCTTCACCTTCCTCCCGCTGGAAAAGATTGCGAAGACGTTGAGGTCCATCCAAGTACGGCCTTCCATCTACCGCGACAAGAATATCGTCTTCATTCAGGCGTTTCACAAAGTCTTCAACGGTAATACCACCTACAGCAATCTTAAGTAAAAAGCCTTGCTTGTCAGCCTCGTTCACTACCTCTGAGGTTTCCTCAATATCTTGGACATCTTCCTCACTCATGGAAATTTAAGCGGGTTAGCTGCCGGTTTGCGTTTCACTTTTTTTGGCGCCTTCTTTTTCTTCGCAGCAGCGGCCTTTGATACTTTGTTCATCTCAAAGATCTTGGCCGACAAATCTTTTTGAAGCATAATAAGTTGGTCGACCTTGTTTTCTAATACTTGGAATTGACGGTAAGTGACAATTTTGTCTCCGGTAAGACCATCAGCACTGGCTTCATCTCCCTCTTCGTTAACCTTCGAAAAGAATTTCTCCATATTAGAAATTTGTTCAATCAAGGAGTTCTGTGTTTCATCTGTTTCAGATTGTATTTCTTCAAGTGTTTTGGTGGCAAAGTCCTGGATAAGTTTTTCGACATCATCTGCCGCTATTTTTATCGCTTTTGTGTATTTTGAGCCCGCTCCAGAGATTTCACTTGAAGCTTTTTTTGCTGAACTTTCCAAGTCAACGAGCGTAGACTTGATTGTTTCTTGATTTTCAGTATTCGTTTCAACCAATTTAATTGACTCGTCCAGCTTAGCAACATTTTCAGTAAATATCGCAAGCGCCTCTATTGACACATTTGAATTAGTTTTCAAAACACCCAAGGCCTTGTAATACATTAGAGATGCTGCACCTAAAGATACCAAGCCAGCAACAATTGAGCTGAGAAAAATTATCAATACTGAATTGTAAATACGCTTGGCCTGAATATTAACAACTTCAAATTGCTCTTTAAGAGTGTTGAATTCTTCCGTTACGCCAGATGCCGTGTCAGCAGCATCCAAAGCCACTTGGATACTATCTTGGATTTTTTCCTGTTCATGTGCTTTACCAGCCATCTACCTCACCCTTTTGGACAATATGGTATTTGATTTATCTTTGAAGTAAGCACAATCTGTGCCAGTCGTCATCGAAACTGTTTGGTTGGGAAGAGCTTTCGATTTAAAATTAAACTTACGACAGCCCCATGGACGATTTTTATCATGAGTTACAAAAAAATTAACACATTTTAAACACATTACTTTTTCCAAAATAAATTACCAATAAATTGGACTAGTCTCTGAATTCTAAATCGCAGCGATGCTAATAATGAAAGAAAAGCACCTAAATAAACCAAGTAGCCTTTAAAATTTTCGCCAGAAATTATAAGCTCCTTAGCTTCATACGTGAGCCAAAAAGCAGCACCCAAGAATGCAGCCGAAGAGATTAATTCTCCCGTAGATTGTTTCCTTTGTTTCATTACTCAAACTTTCGCATCACAACTGCGCCCCAAATTCGTCATAAACCAAATCAGCTGGAACATCTGGCTCAATAAATGAAGGATCTGCGCCCTGCTCTAATTGAAGCACGTAGGCTAAAACAGACGCTACAGCTGAAAACAATCCCTCAGGCACATCAATGCCAATATCACCTTTAAAAAACAAGGCTCGAGCCAGAAGCGGGCTTCTAACACGGGTAACCTGTGCTTTATCCGCTTCATCGATTATTCGCAGCGCCATTGGCCCCTTACCCATCGCTACTACGTAAGGAGTGTCACGTGTTTCCGGCGTATATTTTAACGCTACTGCGAAATGTGTTGGGTTTGTAATTACAACTGTAGCATCGTGAACATTGTCGATCGCTTGAGCTCGCTCAGAGGCCTTTTGGCTTGCTTCCATTTGCAAGCGTCTAATGCGAGATTTGATCTCAGGCGAGCCCTCACTATCCTTCACTTCATCTTTCATATCCTGCCTGTTCATTCGCAGTTTTTTCAACCACTCATGACGACTCCAAAGGTAGTCAATCAAAGCGATAACAGCCAAAACAGAAATTACCCCACCGACCAGTAGATTAAGCACTCTATAAAAAACCAAAAAACCATCGTTCAGGGTCGAACTGCTTAAGTAGAGAACTTTAGGCAAAGAATACCAAATTAACCCTGCACTCAATGAAATTAACAACACAATTTTCAAAATAGATTTTACTAATTCAACCAAGCCTTTTGCTGAGAAGATCCTTTTCACCCCAGCAAGGGGATTTATCCGACTTGGCTTGAAAGCCATCGCCTTTATTGAAAAATTTATTGAACCCGCCACAAACACTTGTGTTAAGACGACAGCAATTAAAAGTGGAACAGCAAAGGTAGCAGCTAAACCTAATGACAATTCAAATGCCGATGTTGAACTCGATATTCGTAAATTCTCTAAATTTTCTGCATGGTCCCATTGAAACAACGATGCCCAGCTGTTTAAAAAACTCTTCGCAATCATCCCAAGACAAAAAAGAACAATTAACCCCATAAAGCTCGAACCAAATACAAACATCTCTTTCGAGGAAAGTATTTCGCCGTCTTCTTTTGCCTTATCCAAACGTTTTTGTGTTGGATCTAGCGTTTTTTCTTGGCTGTTATTCTCTTCAGCCATCTCGCTGATCCACCAATAGTGGAATAATTAAATCTATGATGTTTTGGATAAGGTCTTTCAAAGCGAATGCAATTGCATCCACTGAATAGAAAAGAATGAAAAAAGCACCAATCAATGTCATCGGGAAACCAAATGAAAATAAATTTAATTGTGGTGCTGACTTAGTTATAAATCCGATAGAAATATTCACAAATAATAATACAACTACGATAGGAAGGACGATGACAGCAGCGGACTTAAATAAGATATCACTCGCTGCAATCCCGGCACCAACCAAATTTCCATAGGCTGTGAACTGTCCCACAGGATAAAACTCGAAGCTTTTGTAAAGCAAGCTAAGAATAATCAAATGTCCGTTTATTGCAAAAAATGTTAATATCAAAAATAAAATCAAAATTTGGCTGATTACGGGTGATTGTCCACCACCCGTAGGATCTACTTGAGACGCAAAAGCTAAACCCGAGGTCGCTGCAATTTTCTCACCTGCTAAGCTAGCCGCTGCGAAGCAAATATTTAAAGTCAGTCCAACAGTCAGTCCAATAAAAATTTCTTGCAAAACTAATGGAATCAGGCTCGCGCTAAATAGCACCCCGAGCTCTGGAAACTTAACAACATCCAATATCCAAAAACCAAGGCAAAACGAGAAAACAATCCTGATTTGTAGTGGTACCATGCGCCCCCCAAAAAAGGGGGCAGAAACTAGAAATGATCCTACCCTTAAAGAAGCGAGCAGTAATAAAATAAAGAAAGTAAAAAGTTCCTGCAACTCAAGCCCAGGAAGTGCCCCCAATTCATTTATAATTGGTAACAAACTAGAGACCCTTCCTCGAGATTTCATCAAAAATATACCCAAAGTAGTCTGTCATCTGGGTAATTGTGAAAGTTGCCATAAGGGACATAGTCAGCAGAACAATAAAAAGTTTTGGGACGAAACTTAGGGTCATTTCATTAATTGATGTGGCGGCCTGGACTAAACCAATCAGCAAACCAACCGCAAGTGCGACCCCTAAAATGGGCCCAGCTACTACGATAATTTGCCAGAAAGCACCACTTAAATATTGAACGTTTTGATCAAAATTCATTAATTTAACTCACCACAAAAGTTGAAGAAAGTGACCCAATAGTCATGGCCCAACCGTCGACTAAGACAAAAAGCAGCAACTTAAAAGGCAGCGAAATAAGCATTGGTGAGAGCATCATCATGCCAAGCGACATCAAAATAGATGCGATAACTATATCAATAACTAAAAATGGTAAGAAAATTAGAAAACCAATTTCGAAAGCAGTCTTAAGCTCCGAAGTTATAAATGAAGGCAAAACGATAGAGAGAGGTATTGCCTGCGTGTCTTCAAACGGACCCTCACCCGCCATTTCAGCAAACATATTCAACGTATCGATACGTGTATTTGCAACCATGAACTCTTTAAGAATGCCGGTTGCCTTGGTTAAGGCCAACTGGGGTGTTAAAACACCCTCTAAATATGGATTTACCGCGGTATCATAGATTAGTTCAAAGATTGGGTTCATAACGTAAAAAGTTATAAAAAGAGCAATTGCAATTAAAACTTGGTTTGGGGGAGTTTGCTGCGTGCCCAAGGCCTGTCTCAAAATCGATAGAACAATTATTATCCGCGTAAAAGCGGTCATCCCAAGGACGATTGAGGGCACAACAGTCAAAACTGTCATTAGAACTAGAATTTGCAGTGAAAGCGAATAAGTCGTAGTGTCGCCGCCCTCTACGGTGTTTGACGTTAAAGCGGGCAAACCCAGGACACTAGCGTCTTGACCCATCGCTGACGACGCAAACAAGCTGGATGCCAGAACCAAAAGGAAACGAAACATTATTGATAGCATTACAAATTCGTTTTCCGGTTACTTCCAGCCAACTCAGATCCTTGACCTGTAGCTGGAAGTTCTACGATTGAAGATGAACCGTTTTTACCTGTTATAACCAAAAATGCGACATCAGCACATTCAATGACTGAGGCTGAAGCAAACTTTGAGAGTTCCAAACCACCAGTAAGTTTAATCGCTCCCTTTGAACGTTCAGGTAAGATTGTCCCAAAAATATTCCACCGTTTTATAACGAACTGCGCAAGTAAAAGTATTCCCAAAAACGAGAGAACAATTATTAGTTTTGTATAAGCAAACTCTGGCATTTTTTCTCCTCAGTCGTGGAGAGCAAAGAAGATGCCAATTCTTTTTTAAGTAATAAAATCAGTTATCTAATAACTTAAAAAAGTTCTGTCAAAAATATGAACCTTCTATAGTTTAGATACTTTCCATCCTTTTTTCTGGCTCAACAATTTCACCAAAACGTATCCCAAAACGTTCACCGATCATGACGACCTCACCCTTTGCGATCTTTGTATTATTTACTAAAATATCCAATGGATCGCCCGCGAGACGCTCTAACTCAACAACAGAACCTTCATTAAGCCTTAACAGATCACGTATTGTTATTTGTGTCCGACCGACCTCTACGGTCAGTTCTACATCGATATTTTCAAGAACTTTAAGGTTTTCAATGCCAACGTGTTTTTCATTTTTCTCAACTGCTTTTTCTTCATCAGCCATTTTCTTTATCCTTTTTCAAAGAGATGCGTTTGACCATTGAAACTGCTGCGTTAGCACCTACTTTTCCAATTTCTGCCTTGTATACTGGTTCATCAGAAACCTTTATCGTAATATTCTCTGGCATGGAAATTGGAAATGTATCTCCAACAGACCCATTCATTAAACGCCCTAAGTTAACAGTTGTCTTTGTTAATTCCGCCGATAACGGCAATTGTATGGAGAGCACTGCCTGTTCTAATTTTTCTTTCCAAGATCTATCATCTTGAACAAATTCGTTCTGCACCCGAGACCTTAATTGTGACGAAATCGGTTTTAACGTTTGAAGTGGGTAAAGGACATCAAAACTTGCAGGCTCAGAATCTGGCATTTGAACCATGAACGAGCAGACGATGACAGTATCTGCTCCATCTACAAATGAAACAAACTGTATATTTTCTTCTTGAGAAAGGGGCTCAAATGATGCCGGAAATAGATCCTTCCATGCATTTTCCATTGCCCGATTCATTCCCTCTGTAATAATTTGTATTATTCGTTGCTCAGTAGCCGTGAATTCACCCTTTGTTTCATGCAAAGTTTTGATTTTTGAACCACCGTAATACGAATTGGTAAGTATGGAGACAAAAGAGGATTGAATTACCAAAAGAGAATTTCCGCGAAGTTCCTCAAGTCTGTTAGTGGTAACACTCACGAAATTGTCACAACCCTCCACGTACTCATCAAAGGATTTTACCTCAGGTGGAAAGGAGGATATCCTTGGCATTAGCCTCAGCATTGGTAGGAAAACTGACCTAGTGAAACGACATATTTTTTCATTGACCATACGGAGTGCGTAATAATCGCCCAACAGAGAAAGATCTTCGGAGCCAAAGTCAAATTCTCGAACCGCCGTTGGATCAAAAGCAGCGTGGTTATTTTCCACGCCTTCATCAGTTCCAAGACCTCCAAGAAGGGCCTCAACTTCATCATTAGAAAGTTTTCGTGAGCCTACCATTTAACCGCTAAACCCTACTGAAGTACAAACGAAGTAAAATGCACGCCTTCGACACCGCCAAAGCCCTCAAGCTCCTCTAGTTTGACATTAACAGCATCCATAATACTCTTTGCTAGGTTGTCTCTACCAACCTTTCCGTCAATGGCCTCGACTGAAAAAGTGCCCATCACTCCAAGCACCTCAGATCTCAAAGCCATTTGGTGTTTTTCAACATTTTCAATCACCGTTTCATCGTACTGTGTAGACACACCAACGCTAATCTGCAGAAACTGCTTAGATTTGTTTAGGTTAGTAGTAAAATTATCTGCAAATGTGTAGTATGTCGTAACAAAGGTTTCATTGACGGGCGTTTCTTTTGAAACTTTTTGTGGCTCCAAATCCTCCTCATTTGGTCCTTGCTCACTAGGCAGCTGGCCAGCTTGCTTAAGTTTTTTTTCAATTAGTTGTTCGACTTGTTCAGCTGGCGTTTGAGTGGGCATAAATAGGTATGCCCCGGCACCCAGCCCAACTCCAACCAATAAAATTGGACCGAGCCCAAACAGAGCAATCTTCTTGATGTTAATTTTTGGTTTTGGAGCTTCTTCAGCCATAGTTTGTCCCTACGCGATTAAATTCAAGCCAGTGGAATTTCTATATTGAGTATCACCTTGGCTATTTTGCATTTCAACACGCTTTGAAACACGGTTCAAATTGTTGTTGGCTTTGTTTTTGTTCTGATCAGGACCTTGACCGCTTTGATCTGAACCAGATTGCATGCCAACAGAAAACCCAACTAATTTCATTCCATTTTGACCAGTAATCTGTGACAAAGACTCTTCATTAGTTTTCAAGATACTCGCAGCAGCCTGGGTCTCTGCGACCATACGAATGTCTAAAGATTGCTTATCCATGAGCACATTCACTTTAATTTTACCGAAACTCTCTGGCTCCAACTGGAACTCAAAATTTTCTTGACCCTGCGAGAGTTTGTCAACGATCAGCATGCCAATCCTTGACGCGTACTGTGCATTATATAAAGAAATCCTGCCAGCAACAGTCGGCACAATCGGCTCTGAACCTGAGCCTTTTACCGGAGTAGCACTTGGTTGCTCAACAGCCGCGGAGACTGAGGGCAAAGACCTCGTTTCAATTGAAATTTTTTCGACTTTCTCAGTAACTAAGTCTGGTAAGAAAGATTGTTTATTTTGATGAATTTCGAAACGGTCTACACTGATTCCAGATTTTGCTCTCAAAGATAAAAATTTATTAAAATCAAGCTTACCGGTATTATTTGCCAAAAATTCAGACATTGAAAGTGGACCGGATGTAGATAAATTTTTGATACTATTGTTCAATGCAGGAACGCTGGTTGCAGTCTCAAATCTAAGCGCGTGCTTAAAATTGGAAAATTTTGTTAACTCGGCATCGAATAGAAACTTATTTGTGATAACGTCAGCTTCTTTTTTGATACCACTTAAATCAGCATTGATATCATCAGCTCCCAGTTTAAACACATTTGACCTATTAAGTCTCTGATCTAATTCAACCGCCGGATCAAAAGAGGCATCAGATTGCACTTTGCCGCTATCAGAAACCACCGTACTTTGAAGGCGATTGATCAACTCCTCTATTCTAAATGTCGGTGACAGCTTTAAAATCTCACCCTCTGGAATAGATTTAGTAATAACGTGAGCTGGCTTGTCAGGATTGTCAGACATCTCTGTCAAGGAATTAGTTAGATTACGGAGTTGGGAAACAAAAGCCGTCTGAGTAGGTGCCCAAGATTGCTGAGGACTTACAGATGTATCTGTGATCCTCATCTGAAGCAAACTAGGCCTTGCGCCCTCATTCTGAACAGCGTCTTTGGTAGTAGGCATTTCTGCCAAAACATCAGGCAGACTACTTGATAAATCCTCTTTCATTGAAATTTCAAAACGTACAAAATCTGGAAGATCTTTGATCGGTACATCCTCGGCCGCATGCAGACCGATTAATAACTTTGACCTTGGGTCAAGGTTCTTGTCGATTTCAAGCGTCCGAGTAACCACTACATAGTTTACGTCTGGCTGATTTTGTAATTCTTGTGGAACGTTTAAAATATCTGATCTGCCAAGATTTCCATCAACATTTACCAATTCAACTTTGATCGGGACAAAGTTCTCAAAACTTTCGTCGGTATTTGAAAAATCCCCATTACTCAAAGGAATTACTTGTGGGATAAACAATTCACTTTTTGGCAAAGCCTTTTGCGCACCAGTTAGTTCATGGTTGAAGTTTTTATGTATACTCGTTTTTAGGTCGCGTAAGTCAAAAATAATTGTTGAAACTTCTTCGTGACCAATTTCCAGCTTTAAAGGAGTACCAGAAAATAAATCTTGGAGAGATTTCAATTGAGTGCTTTCGTCGTCAGTAACTTCGGTTTCTAAAGTCTGAGAGGGCTCTAGAGAGTTGGACCAATGCATCAACTCCTCCAAGCTTACGATTAAGGCGTCAGTTTTAGAGTTATCAATCACAAGGTCTGAATTGTGAAGTTCAATCCTTGTATCAATAAATGCATTGGTTAAGTTAATTCCTCCAACGTTTTCCAGCGATGCCAAAGATACGGATTGGTTTGAGACCGAAAAAGGTGTTGTCAATTTACCTAACTCTTCAGGCGGCTTAATCGTCACTTCCGAACCATCTGCGCCAATCACATTTAAAAGAAAAGCGTTCGACAAAATCTCTGCGTCGACTCCAGCCTTTAAAGTGCCCTCTTCTAAATTTCGAAGCGGGCTTTCTTTGTCCGATTCAACAGATTTTTCAGCAAGCAAAGTGAGGAGAGTCGAAAAGTTTGAAAATATGCCAGAAGCCTCGCCATCAGTTGCGGATAATCCGTAGGAAAAGGCGGAGCCACCAGCCTGTCCAAGTTCACCTTTTCCGGAAATTTCCATTTTTTACACCCCGTATTTCTAAAGAGGTAAGTGCAATTATCGTACCAAATTATCTTTTCTTGAAAAATAAATCTCTATCTAGACGCTTAAATTCAGCACTTTTATCATTTGCAATCTTAATCGCCTCAAGTCTCTCAACAATTTTTTTGGTTTTTAAGTCGTGTTTAACCACTTCTTTTTGTAAATGAGTCTGCTCTGTCGTCAGGAACTCGATTTGATTTTCGACAATTTCTTTTTGCTGGATCATTTTCTCTCGGAGCTTACTTTTGACCTTCATCGAATGGACACTTTGTTTAACACCAATATCGACTGTCTCTTTGATATTATAGGCTAGATCACCTTCGAGCTGCTTCACTTTCTCTATTTTTTGCGACATTGAATTTAGCTCAACTTGAGCTTTTGTTTTTTGGTTTTTTACCTGCTTGCCCAACAAATTATATAACCTGTACTTTCTCATCATCGAGTTAACCTAAGAGTTCGGAAAAAAGTGTTTCAAGTTTAGCAAATGGATATCGGTCTGCTTTTTCTTGAGCTAAAAAATTTACAATTTTTGGCCATAGGTCGACAGCTAAGTCTAAGTCTGCATCTTGACCCTTTACATAGCCGCCCATCATAATCAGATCCTGGTTTTCTGTGTAAACGGAAATCAGCCGTCGCAAAATTTTTGCGCGATTTAAATGGTTTTGTGAACATAGGTCAGACATCAGTCGACTGACGGAGTTATTAATGTCTATTGCTGGATAAATCCCCTGTTGGGCAAGTTTTCTGGATAAAACAATATGTCCATCTAGGATAGCACGAGCGTTATCGACTATTGGATCCGATACTGTATCATCGCCATCTGCAAGAATGGTATAGATTGAAGTGATCGATCCAAACGATTTTACGCCAGCACCTGTACGCTCAACCAATTCAGGAATTAATGTAATTACCGAGGGCGGGTAGCCACGGGCAGTTGGCTGCTCACCAAGTGACAAACCAATTTCTCTTTGGGCGTGCGCAACTCGAGTTAAGGAGTCTAAAATTAACAAAACATTTTTTCCTTGGTCTCGGAAATATTCAGCAATACTAGTGGCTCGCTTGGCACCCTGCAGTCGCAAAAGAGCTGAACGGTCGGCAGGTACGGCAACAACTACAACCTTATGTTTAGAATGCGACGAAGTTATTTCTTTAGTAAAGGAAGCCAATTCACGACCTCTCTCCCCAATTAAGCCAACAACAATGACGTCGGCTTCTGCACTTCGAGTAATCATGCTTAATAATACTGATTTGCCAACACCGGAACCCGCAATAATGCCCATTCTTTGTCCGCGCCCAATAGTAGAAACGGCATTTATACTTTTAATTCCAACATCGAAAATTTCACTGATTTCACCTCTGTCAAATGGATTTATTGCATTTCCATCGATGGGAAATTCATCAACATAGTCAATAGCACCCAAGCCATCTAAAGGCTGACCTAAACCATCAATTACTCTTCCCAATAAAGATGGACCAACCCTAACTTGTTTGATTACCTTTGATACATATACATCGTCACCACTGAATATATCAGAAGATTTATTATACTGAAAAATTATATTTTTATCATCTCGAAATCCAATCAGTTCTCCTTTTGAGAGGCTTCCAGAAGAAGATTTTATCGTACATTGGGATCCAACAGATGCTGGGAATTTACTACATTCTACTACCTGTCCATCATAAGCCGTTACTGTGCCTCTGAATTGTATACTTACCCGTGAGGAGACCTGCCGTTGCACATGCTCTAAAAGCTCGGAAAGTCTAGTTTGCGCCAAAACTTGCTCCGTATTTTCATTTTTAGTAAGCATTCTTCAATCTTCCACAGATGAATTTAACGGAACCACCCGTGCCGTGGACTTATTCGTAGAAATTTCAAAAGCACCTCTACTTAAGAACTTGTTAATGATTAATTTTATTTTAAAATCTGATTGAACATCTAAAGGTTCAATCATTGCGAAATCGTCAGGATTCAAGTGAACCGTGACTTCCTCTTTGTTAGAAGCAATTTGTTTCACTGTCTTTTTAATTTTCTTAGCAAACGCAGTGGGTATTTTGTCAATTTCATGCCCCGCGAGCTCAGACGCAGTGTTTAAAACAAAGTTAGAAATTTGCTCTTCAAGGTTTAAGGAAATCGTATCAATTGCTTTTAGTAATGCTGATTGCGCTGAAGTGAAGTTTTGCTTTTCTGCCTCTAGCTTCTCGTCAAATTCAATTTTCAAAGACTCAATTTTTGCTAAGTATTCTTCGTTATTTTCCAAAAGCATGTCGCTATCTTTTTCAGACGGCTCAGTCACCTCTTCTTTCATGAGGTTATCAGTTTCAAAAATTATGCTGGCTTCATCAATTGATTGGTCAGCATCGACAGTTATGTCATCTAAAATTTGTTCTTTGTCAGTGCTTTCAACGATATCTTTATAAGTTTCATCTACTGTTGATGGATCTTCTCGGAAATTGAGATCTGAGGTTGGATCTAGTTCTAACTCATCCGTCTGATCCTGATGTCCGTGCTCAGGCTCTTCATCATTTTTTTCTTCAAAGACCTCCAGTTCTCTTAGTGAATTGGCACCATCATTATCCAGGTTTGTTCTCACCAAATCAAAAAGACTTGCAGACTTCTCAAACTCAGCACTATCTACTCTGGAGCCTCGGTCGGGTTTAAATTCGGCTAATTTTGCAGCCTTAAGAAGCCCCGAGAGATCAGAGTTTGAGAGCTTATTTTCAGGGGCTAACTCATCTTCTGTATCAGATTGCATCAAACCATTTCCTCACCACCACGGCCTGCAAGAACTATTGTGCCATCATCAGAGAGTTTCCTGGCGACATTAATAATTTGCTTCTGCGCTTCTTGTACCTCAGTTAAGCGCACAGGCCCAAGTGCTTCCATCTCATCACGGATATTTGCCGCCGCTCGTGTTGACATACAGCCTAACAATTTATCCTGCAGAGCCGTCTCTGCTCCTTTCATGGCAATAATAAGAACGTCTTGATCAACAGATCGTAAAAGTGTTTGGAGAGAGCGATCGTCAGAGCTTGATAGATTTTCAAACACAAACATGTTGTCCTGAATTTCCGCCATTAAATCCTTGTCTTCTTTCTTAATAGAAGTGAGGATCCTAGTTTCCATTTCTGTTTTGGTAAAGTTCATGATTTTAGCTGCTGCTTTTACGCCACCAATTTTTGATGCTCTAAGAGAGGTATTCGCAGCAAATTTCTCTTTCATAACTCGTTCAAGCTCTTTAACAGCGCCTGGTTCAACGGTTTCAATAGTTGCAATTCTCCGCACAATATCGGCCTGAATATCATCTGGAAGTAACGTGAGAACATCAGCCCCTAATCCAAAATCTAGATACGAGATTATCAAAGCCTTAATTTGCGGATGTTCATCAATTATGAGCTCTGAGATTGCACGGGCGTCCATCCAATCCAAAATATCAATCGCAGACTCCGAGCTTGCTGGAGTAATACGCCCAAGCACTGATTGAGCCTTATCCTCACCCAAAGCACGGATCATTACATTTTCAATATAACGACCAGCTCCAAGTCCAAGTCCAGTTTGTTTCTTAATAGTTTCAAGGAACTCATCTAAAACCATATTCACTGTATTTTGATCAACACCGGCAACCGAATACATCGCCGTACCAAGGTGTTGCACTTCCCGCGGTGATAGATTTTGCAACACTTGTGCCGCTTCTTCCTCACCCAAGAGCATCATTAATATTGCTGATTTATCAGTTCCAGAAAGTTCGGCTAATTTTTCAGCATCAATTTGTTCTTCAGCCATTTTTAAATCCTACGAAAGTAAATCTAAATCTTGACGCATGAGCTGCTTAAACACGTTAGCAACTCTACCCGCTTCGTCTGCAACAATCATCCGAACCAAAGCAACTTTATCATCATAAGTATTTGCCGTATCGAGAAGATCCGCAGAAATACCACTTCGTTTCTTTGGCTTTAATTTTGCTTTGATACCCTCCAAAGTTTCTCCCTCATCAACTTCTACTGCTTTAGTGCTCTCAACCCTCTGAGTGGCTATCTCAGCCATCGTTTCAGCCTCGGCATATAATTCCATAACAGAATTTGTACTTGAGGTGGGGACTAGAATTCTTGAAAGCATTGGCCTCACCACGCCAAGCGAAATGAACCCAAGAAGCAAAACAATCAAAGAGTTGTTTACAGTTGATTTGAACCAAGAGGTCTCGTACCAGCTAATCTCTTCACCAATAATTTCATCATTGAACAACTGGGAGGTGATTGTTAAGCTATCGCCGCGTTCTGGCGTTATACCTATTGCGCTGGTAATTAATTTTTCTAGCTCTTTCTTTACTTTATCAGAAATTGGTTTGAACGTTATTTCACCAGTCTCTGGATCAGTGACTTTCATGTCTCTTACCAATACTGCAGCATCAATTTTTGAAATTATGTTCGAGGGTGTAGTCACTGTTTCATATTTTCGACTTACTTCATAATTTTTTAGTTCTGTTGAAGACTTTGTTTCAAATTTATCTTTTTCAGCGCCATTCTCATCATTTTCAGCCTTAGTATCCTTGGTTGAGATTTCAGCTTCAGAAGGTGGCTGATTGGATATAGCACCCGGGATACCAACCGCGTCTTTTTTTGCCGTAACATTAAGTGAGCTTTGTTCACTTAAAACAGCAGTGTCATTTGGATCAACAAGCTCTTGCGAAGTTTCCCTTCGGGTGAAATCTATTTCAAGATTTACCTGCGTAGTGACATTGGAAGCTCCAACGATCGGTGCAACTAAACTTTCAATCCTAGAACGATAAATACTCTCTAATCTCATCCTGTAGGCAAGTTGGCTATCTGCCATCACTTCATCAGCTGTGTCAGGAGAATTAGACAGCAATCGACCCGATTGATCAATTATAGAAACTCCAGTTTGCGACATTGCGGGGACAGAGGAAGAGACTAAATTCGTAATCGCTCTGACTTGGGTTTGGTCAAGTTTTCTACCATTTTTTAAAGTAACAAAAACGGAAGCTTTTGGAGCAGTCTGATTGCGTATAAAGACCGATTTTTCTGGCAAAGCCAGGTGCACGCGAGCCGCTTGAATGCTACTTATCTCGGCGATCGAACGCGCTAGCTCGTTTTCTTGTACTTTCTTAAGTTTTAATGCTTCAACCGACCTCGAGACACCGAGAGGCAAGTCATCAATTTCATCAAATCCACTAGAGGCGTATTCTGGCAAACCTTGCGCTGCGAGTGATATTTTAGCTTGATGATAACTGTCTGTTGGTATGAGGACCTCTCCAGTTGCTGGATCCAGTTCTACGTCCATACCCATATTTTTCAATGCTTCGTAAATTTTCGATTTTTCAGCATCCGACACCGATGCGTATAGTGTTGTTAAATTTGGTTCACGCATCGAAGCAAAGACAATAATTGCTGCTACTGCGGTTAAAGCGGCCAATATTGTTGGGAATGCTCGCCGAAAGCTGGGTTGATCCACAACATCTCTAACAGTTGCAATCGCGTTTCTAGGCGCGCTGAGTAAATTTGAAGAGCTTACCTCACGCGACTCCATCTGGATAATCTGATCTGTATTAGCCATAATTAAATCCTATTCACGCTAAACGGGCATATTCATGATGTCTTTGTAGGCACTCAGCGCTTTATTCCTAAGATTAAGCGTGAGTTGAAAGCCCAACGATGAAACCTGTTGTGTAACCATTACTTTAGATAAATCGTTTTCCACACCAAACTCGTAGTCTTTAGCCAGTTTTGTCGCGGTATTTTGAGCACTAGCAACATCCTTGAGACCATCGGTTAAACGATCTGTAAAAGATGGACTTGCTCTGGAAGAATCCATCTCAGAAGCCTGGGCTGGCAATTGCACCTTGTGCTTAATTTGCGCTACATTTCCATCCAAGTTGGTCATATTTATATTTTGAATTTTCATCATCTAACCTTCACCCAACTCTTGCTTCCAATTTTGGACTTAATGCATCCATCGTATTTCTTGTGTTTTGAACCAATTCGTTATCAAAAATAATGTTGTGCTGTTCTATTTTGTCAGAGCAACTTAATATTTCAGCTCTCTGTATGACATTATCCATTTCTCTGACATTACCAGGCCAATCATGTTGCAAAAGTCTATCCAAGGCTTTGCTGTCTAGTACTTTTGGAGCAATCTTATCCACTACGTTGCGCGTCAGTAGATGGGCAGCTATCATCGGAATATCTAATCGCCGGTCTTTCAGACTCAGAGCTGCTATGGGAAAAACATTCAGCCTGTAGAAAAGATCTTCCCTAAAGGCGTTCACGCGGATTTGCTCCAACATATCTCGATTGGTTGTAGCAAGAACACGAACATCGATACGCAGCTCCTTACTGCTCCCAACGGGTGTTACAACTTTTTCTTGCAGCACTCTCAAAAGTTTTGACTGCAAAGCTAACGGCATTTCTGAAATTTCATCTAGTAAGATCGTTCCAAAATTAGCTGCACGAAACAAACCAGAATTTGAGTGCATGGCACCGGTAAACGCACCTTTTTCATGACCAAAGAGCATTGACTCCAACATATTCTCCGGTATCGCGGCACAATTTACTGCTATGAAAGGCTGCTCTGAACGGGTTGATTTTGCATGCAGAAGTCGCGCGACTACCTCTTTCCCTGAACCCGTAGGGCCATTAATTAATACGCTTGCATTAGACGCAGCCAAACGACAGAGAAGCTCTACTAAATCAATTGATTTTGGATCACCGCAAGGGAAGTTGATAGATTTACCCAAAACCTGCTCAAGAAACAGCGCCAAGTAAAATTCAACTAAGGGAGAGTTTTCTTGTACATCAATTGGTGTACTCACGAGGACTATTGCACCATTTAATTTATGTTCTATCGAAAACTGATCTTTTCCAGCTATAAAAACAAAAGCCTTCGATATCTTGTTCGCTTTCAAAAAATGTACAAAATTGTTTGAATTGACGTCACAGCTTTCCGTTGCAGATGATAAAATCAAAAATCTATCTGAACGTGCAGATGGGGAAATTTCGTCACAAAGATTGCACCACGTCACCGCTCGGTGTGACAGTGCTTCTGCAACGCGTTCAGCAAAAACTTCATCGCCGCGGTCTAAAATAAAATTTGCCATTTCTACCTCCACCAAAGGAGAGCACACATCATGCCAAAGTATTAAAAATGTTCTATTTCAATATTTTATAGTTATTTTTTTAGATAATCTTTTTTTTAATTTTTTTTGACAGTTCAACTAAAAAACCAGAATTTATGTCGTTAGTGTTATTAACAGAACAGAGGTTTAAAGAATCGATGAATAGCTCCGTGGCGATTGCTCATTACACCCAGATCAAACAGGATACTTCCTCCACAACAGAGATCGGGCATGAAGTAGTTGCTTCCGCACTGCAAAAGCTGCAAAGCGATCTCATGCTTATGCTTACCGCAACAAATCCTAGACTCCGAGCCAAAGCATTTGAAGGTGCTTTGTTAACTATCTACTTCCTCCAAAAAGGCTTAGATTTTGAAAATGGTGGAGACCTTGCAAAAAACCTTTTTCGTCTTTACGAATTCTGTCGACAGCAGGTACTTAAAGCGGGTACATCGCTAGCACAAAAAGGTCATGACATAGAAAAGTGTCATTTGTATATTAGTGACATTCTGATAGCTTGGACTAAGATAAAGAAATAGTAGAACTTAGGATTCTATGTACGCACCTGATTTTATTTTAGCTATTGTTTCGGCTTCAATAGCGGAAAAATATCTCACGACTAGCTTCCAATTGGAAACGGTAGTGGTCAAGCATTTCAATCGTTTGTCAGAAGAATATTCAAGTGAAAATAACGAAAGCTTGCAAATATCAGCGGAAAACTTTCTCTACACTATGGCAGATGCAGGGATTAATAGTGCCGACGTTTATTTGCGAAATTATCAGTTTGAAAGATTTAAATTTAACCAAAACGGTAAATCCCGTAAGTGGTCACCAATGTTTGGAAACCCAATTCAGGGTCTAAAGGCCAAAACTCATACACCGAATTCACTGAACCGTGACTTCAAAGCGTTCGTGTACCGAACAAAACAATCGGGTGATTTCAAATGTCCAAACGGTTGGTCACTAAGTTCAAATACTGAAAATGAATTTCTTAAAGATATAGGCGATATCGAAGTCGAAGCTTTTGACATCGCTGGATTAGGCAATTAGGCTTGTCTGAGTATGGGCCCGGACTTTAGGAACGGCTGATACGTTCATATATTTGGTCACAGCTACATTATTTTGGTATGAAGGTGAGAACGAATTCTGGGCCATTTTCTTGTTTTCAACTAGTACAGCCGTTGGTGCCAAATATGGGTTGAATAAGCGCGATGTGTGGTCCAACGCATTTTGGGATCGCTCTGAAGGTCCAAGTGCATGCACTGGACGCACGCTGTTAATAAGATTATTTTTTTGATTAATAGCCGCGCCTAGACCACTCAGCGTTTGCGTTGTAGAAGGTTTATGGATTTGCGATTCATTTAGCTGCATAATGATAGCTTAAAGGCAAAAGCCATCAAACAACAGCTAAAACTGTGTAAGGAATAAATTTGGTCAAGAACTGCGCAATATGCCAATCTACACGCAAGGTTTTCGTCTGGCTAATTGCACTCGCCGTGATTTCAAACTCAACTTACACTATTTGGCATTCAAACGGTCAGGTTACAGTGATTCAAATCTTGAAGTGGCCCTTGATACTTTGCTTGCTTTTAGTATCTTCCAAGATACTCAAGGAGTTGAAAAAAACATTTGAGTAAATTCAATCAGGCCGCGGACGGTTCAGTCAAAAAACTGAAACCCGAGCAAAGATTTCTTGAAATTTTAAAATCAATCGAGATTTCTTTAGAAGCCACTTTTTCATCTATCCTATTAAAAAAATCGCAAGAAACTACAGCTTTGAGCTCTTTATCGTTTTTCTCAGTTATTTTTGTTACTAGCATTGTACTACCTCCTGGAAGGTTAGTAGCAGTTTTCATGCCAAAAATTTAAATCACATTATAATTTATGATATAAATATAATGTATATCTGGGTTGTAGCCCTCTTTTTCTAAGTAGGTGTTCAGCCCATCCATAATCCTTTGGGTAATGACTCGTCGACCCTCGATCGTCGTTATCTCGTAGCTTTTTGTATCCAAAATAATAGTTGTGACCTCAGAAACTAAATCAGCCTCAATTTCATAAAGTCCTTTTATAAAAAAATCAGCCGTCACGTTTGTTTGATAAGTGGCCAGCGCGATCTCGAAACTAAACAATTCATCCGTATCAGACAGTCTGCCTTGAAAAACATTTTCGATTTTCAAGTAATTGTACTTATCGGGTAAAAGAGGCAATCCATCCTCATCAAGCTGTACTTCAGTACCATCGTCTAAGATCTGAGTTTCAACACTGACAGTTTCTTCAATAACTTCTTCAGTCTCCTCAAAATACACACCAGAATAATCTACAGCGACAAATGAGTGGCCCAAAGTAAATGCCAAAATTACCAAAACCGCTGGTAAAGTCACTTGGATATAGAACATACTAAGCCTCCCTTATAGGGATAGAGCAAAAAATATGCCAATCGTTGATCAACCTAAAGTACCTGAGGAGCCGTAAGCTTAAACCTGCGGGACGAGCTCGACGACTACTCCGAGCTCTTCTTCACCAGCACGCACAATTTCTGACTTTGACAACGCTGTAAGTCCATCAATATCTGTGATCTTGAAGAGCACTTCAGCGGCGTTTTCTGAGATTTTATTTATCGTTTCATCTTCAACAAAATTTCTTCTCTGGTCCTGATAACTTTCAAAAAAGGTCAACCAGTCATCAAAACTTCCTTTTGAAATTTTTACTGTTGCTATCACATTCATCTGAGCACCGTTTTATCGCCTATTTTGATCTTAAGGGGGACTAACACCAGTGTCATCACAAGAATAGTGTTTACAATCAGGCTATCTCAACAAAGCAAAATTCAAAAACCCTCGTTATTTTGTAAAGTTGGCATAACAATTGCTGACGTTTGAAGCAAGAATGATTGTTCCAAGGGGCTATCGGCAGTGTACAATTTTTTGAATAATGCGATTTTTAAAACAGTTGGCTGCTCCATCTGTTTGTGTACCGGAACTCAAACATTGAATGCGCAAGCATCAGATATCTGCAGCCACCCTCTGCATCGAAATGCATTGTGTGAAATGGAACCTGTAAAGGATTCTCCTTTGAGTTATTCGGCAAACGAACTTTACTATTCTGGCGGTATTCTGCATCAGGCAAAAATATCCTCACCAAGTGTAACGTTGAAGTCAAAACAAGCCATGCATCAGTTCGAACAAATGAATACTGATCCAACTGAACACGCAAAGGAAAGTGAAAATAATCTAGACCAAAGAGGCGACAAAGTTGGATTATATAACATTTTTAAAAATAGATTTTACAAGCTCAATAAAGCTAAAAAGAAAAAAATCCAGCTTTGCCTCAAGCGCAGTGAACCAAATTTACAAATTGACGGTGTGTGGGGTGACAGGACATTTGAAGCACTCATGAACGTAGAGGGTTTTGAGAAAAAAGAAGCTTCTGATGGGAAACGAAACGCATTTTCAATTTTTAAAAGTGTCTTTAAAAGAGACGCATCCTGCAACAAACTCATCTCAAAATTTTTGAAACCTTCCAAATCATAAAAATTTAAGTGTATTCTATCGCCAATAAATGTTAATTTTGTTCCAGTCCATGCAATTTCGGAGTGACGCATATGTCTGAGGATACAGAGACTACCAAGCCGCGCGTAAATTTTGATGTGCTCAAGGTGAAGGAGGTCGAAAATACGTATGTCAATAGCGCAAAAGAGCGTATGTATGACGTAGTAAAATTGTTCGTAACCAATGCAGAGGGCTCTGTATCTCTGAATGACTTTAGTCAGATCTTTAAGACTGTAACTGTATGGATAAAATTTCGCCCTAGAAAACTCGGTACATATGTGGAAGTTATTAAAGAGCGCAGTACCGAGAAAACTATTAGTGTTCGATACAGTGCTGACGAATACGTTCCACATGTGAAAGAGGTTTTGCGTGAGCACAACCTACGGGTCAAATCGATTGCAAACAACGTCATGGTCTGTCAGGTACCCAAGCCAAGCGATCAGGACATAGAAATTGCTGTTCAAAAAGTAAAAGTTCTGGCAAACACAGCCCGCTCATCATTGTCACAAGTGAAAGCCGATACTATCCAAAGGCTGCAAGCTGCCTTAAAAAATGAATACTTAGAAGCTAAAGATGTAAAATTTTCAATTGGAAATATCGAAAAAGTTGAACAGCAAATGGCTGCGATGCTGACCTACTTCCGTTTAGAAAATGAAAAAATACTAAGTGGAAGAAGTTTTGACTTTGACTCTGTAGAAGCAAAAGATGTCTGGACTACAATAAGCAGGAAAGTCCGCAAAAATGGCTCCATTGAAGTTTAATTCGTGATTTTCTCGGGGAATATAAAAAAAGTAGTCTGCTCGCTTCTACTAGTAACTAGCGCCGCCAATGCAGAAACTGCTGATACCCAAAGGAAGCCACATCACGAAATAATTTTTCAATGCGCAGAGCGAGATATGGACAACTTTTTTTGCACAAACATGGAAATGGCGAACCCGAGCTACGTTCTTAGGTTGCCATACCTAGAGCAAAAAAAAATAGGTAATCGTGTTAGAGCTTTTCGGATCATGCCAAGCCTAACTAATCTTACCCAAAAAACTATTAGCTTCGCTAGAATTAACCTGTCTTTTTGGAAGGACGATGAAGTTTCAAAAGAATTCTGGATAGAGCAAAAAATCATACCAAGCGCTCAATCTCATACTTCTCCCTCCTATCTCATTAGAAGTGACGTCCCAAATCAACAAAGTTTTTATAACAAACTAAAGTCAATTAAAGAAGATGATTCCTACAACGAGGTTATCTTGGAGCTAATAGATATCCACATAAAAGAGTAGTCATCAGTTTCTGATAATTACAAGCGATGGGAGGAAAAAAATGTTTCGGAGCAATTTAACACTTTTTTTCACCTCGATCACTGTTGGAATCTTTCTGGGCCTTAGTGGTGCAACGGCCGCCCATTACTTCAGGTCAGGAATCCAATTCATTGAGAGCAATTATGTAAATTTAATGCCAACTAATAACAATTTTCTGCTTCTGATTTGCAGCTTAAGCGTAGCTGGATTAATCGTCGCTGCATTGCGAACCTATTTCAAAGTTGACAGGTGGCATGGCCCTCCAGACACAATATTTGCAGCACACCGTACCGACAACGAGCTAGATTTAAAAAAAGGCGTATTAAGTACTCTGGCTGCATTTACTTCAGCTGCTGGTGGAGCATCAGTTGGCCAATATGGCCCATTAGTTCACTTTGGAGCAACTTTAGGATCATTTATTAAGTATTTTTTTCGTCTTAGAATTTCTACAGATATTTTTTTGGGAGGAGGAGTTGCTGCCGCAATATCGGCAGGGTTCAATGCTCCGATTGCCGGCATCTTATTCGCTCAAGAAGTAATTTTAAGACACATGTCACTAAAAGCACTCGCTCCAATTTCTGTGGCTGCCGGAACGGCGTTCGCTGTTCACAACAGCTTATGGGATAGCGATGCACCCCTTTTACAGCCTTATTCGAACAATAATTTTCTCTCCATGATTGGTATTTCATTAATATCAGGACCATTTTTTGGTGCCGTTTCTATAATATTTATGCAGTCTATAATTTATTTTTCAACGATACCTGAGCGGCTTGGTTTACAAAATCTAATGACACTGGGGATTGCCGTGTTAAGCCTAAGTGTCATTGGAACCTATGTTCCAGAAGTAATGGGCTTGGGTACCGAAACCATAATTGACTTATCTAGTTCAGATACTTTATTTTTCGCGGCTGTTTTGATTTTGATAGCTAAAATATTTGCAACATCAATATCACTGGGGTTTGGCTTTTTTGGCGGTGTCTTTTCGCCTGCATTACTCATTGGGGCGGCAGCAGGAGCGGCAGCTACTGCCTTAATTAACCAAACTGGATTATATAGCTTTGAAGGCGGTGAATTAGTTATTTGTGGGATGGCGGCTGTAACGGGTGCGGTAATAGGCGCTCCATTATCCATGATCATTATTGTTTTAGAACTCACCGGCTCCTATGGCTTGGCATTAACTTCAACGGTCGGCATTGTGACAGCAACAATGATAAGTAATCAACTTTTTGCGACTTCAATCTTTGATAGACAACTAAAAAATCGAGGAATAGATATTTCGCAAGGACGTCTGGGATTACGGCTCATGGAGGAGGGAATTTCCTCAATCATTTCCAACGCAGCTTTAACTTTTGACGCAGAGACAACGGTGCTAACAGCCACGTCAACCATGGTTAAATACCAGCATAATGAAGCATATTTGATTGATAGAAATAATGTTTTTTTAGGGAAACTACACCTTGGTAAGCTCATAGAAGCTGATAGAGAGAATTTACTGGATGAATTAGCCGATAAAACATCCTTAAGCATCAAATCGGATGCGTCCCTACAACAAGCCATTGAAGCTGCATCAAATTTTATCGGTGAGTCAATTCCGGTAATAGATCGAGGAACTGGACGGTTTTTAGGCAGCATTAATGAAGGTGATCTTTTTAAGCTCTATCTTCAATTGCAAGGTCAAACTCAAGACCTGGAAAAGCGTTGAGCACAAATAAAACTAATCTTTATAGAAAATAAAAATTCGGCACGCAAATTGCTAAATCTTTTCATGTCGATTAATCCAAAATTTACTCGTCGCAGTTTTCTAATGCTTGGCTTGGTTCCTACAGCATTACAGGCAACCCCTTTGGTTGACATCAAAAACGGTCTTGGACTTTTTTCTAATACTGCGGGCACCAACATATACCAGCAGGGCGCACGTTTATCTTTTTTTGACGACCCTGAGCCTGAATTATCAACCGTTGAGGGTTATCAAGTCATAAAATCGGGGAATATTTCTATTAATAAAAATTTAAGATTAAGACTTCTTAATGCTAATACTAATGAAACAAAAATCTTACAGTTTTCAAAAGGGAGACCGATTTCATTTGGTACGGAAAATTCATTAAATGAATTTTTCAAAGATTGGCGCACTAGTGAAGTAAAGCCAATAGATATAGAACTATTGTCAAATTTTTTTAAAATTTGTGAAGAATGTGCTGGTCAAAGCAATTCATTACAAGTCAACATTCATTCAGGATATCGCTCAAGAAAAACAAACGAATATTTGCGCCGGAGAAGTTACAAAGTAGCCAAGAATTCAATGCATATTTTAGGTAAAGCAATAGATTTTTCTATTCCATCATTAAGTATTAGCCACCTTGCTCAAACGGTGAAAAATAATGCAAAAGGGGGCGTGGGAATCTATGATAGTTTTGTCCATCTCGATAGTGGTCCTAAACGAGAGTGGTAGACAAGTACCCATGAACTGTAACAACTTTCATTGCATTATCCATAAATGCAATGGAAACTAAGCGAAATATTTTACGCTCATTTGCATTTTTTTAGGTTGCTCAACATGCAGGATTTAGCTTGCCGTAAAGCTTCCGAAAGCTGAATTTTACTCATTTCATCAGTCAACCTAAGCCGGTTATCTCGAGCGGTTAGATCTCCATTTGAAGCAGCAATATTATACCACTTGTGAGCAGATACGAAATCTTGGGGTGTTCCATAACCGTTTTCATACATAAAGCCCAAATTTGATTGAGCTGTTACACTTCCGTTTGCAGCTCTTTCATGCCAAAATTTGAAAGCTGTCGAATAAGCGCCAACCATGTAAGCTGCAAAACCTTTGTCAAATCCTTGAGCATTGGCTGAGCCCAAGTTTACTAAACAAATTGAAGCACAGGCGATAAAAAGAGCTTTTAAAATATACATTTTTAGACAGAACGTTTTTTTTGCGACATCACAAACCAGGTTCATCAACTAGATTTTGGCCCCCAAGGACATACTATTATCTTCTTTAAATGTAAGATAAAGCTCTAAAAAAGAGGCAACGGAGTGCGATGACAAGAGTTGCATCCTTTCATCATAAAAATAATGAAGCAATGTAAAGACCCGAGACAAACGGGAGGCTTATCATAGCTGCGGTTAATAATAGTCTAGCAATATGCCAAACCACGAAACTGTTTGTGTAAGAACTTTCGCTCATTTTTGACTGCTCACTTTTGTTTTTTTTCAAAATATCAGATAGTAAGCCTTAATCCACAGTAGAAAAACAAAGATTCTGTTCAATTGTTGACTGCTCAACAATTCGTTTGCTGAACAAATCTAACGACTAGATCTAGCGAGATTATGATGCAAATATAACACAGGATACTTCATCCAAGCTTCATGTTAAGGTACTATACTCTGAATGAGCACATTGAATGCCACAAAAAAAATGTGTTTATGATTTGAAATCAGTGTTATCAAACAACCGATAAAATGATAATTCTGGCTCGAGAAACAAACAC
>Ga0315315_10000809_pt1 | contig 27687 bp, 22 predicted proteins | sample M140m3416metaG_FD_203699 | JGI IMG/M metagenome (GOLD analysis project Ga0315315, IMG submission 203699) | Ammonia-oxidizing marine archaeal communities from Monterey Bay, California, United States - M1 40m 3416 | ecosystem: Environmental > Aquatic > Marine > Intertidal zone | place: USA... | reverse complement strand
CACTATCTGTGGAATGTTATGAGTTCTCTGTGTTTGGTTGAATCCAACTATTGTACTTTCGGTACCTGGTGGATTTGTATTACCAAATTCTTGTGGAACTCTGTAATTTCCACTATCATCACGATATATCGAACCTCTTGGAGTGATTGGATTTAAATTAGAATAGTAAGCTGTACCGATTCCACCAATACCTGCTAAGTTGTTAAACTCACCTAATCCATAGATAGAACCATCGTTATCTTGTATATCTCCACCATAATTTACTACAAACCTTTTATTTCCAGTAATCTGATATCCACGAACCGTAAATGATTGAGGTGAGGAATTTGGGTCTTGTCCTGAACCAACCCCATTATCGAAATCTGAATTATCAATAGGAGCATCAACCGTTCCGTGTCTTCCACCAACTTGGGATTCTATACTTCCAGCACTACCATAATCGGTGTATCTGAAATTTGATAAGTCTGTTATTAAATCTTTTAGTGCCATTTATTATCCAGTTGATATACTACTATTTAATCTTCTTGTTTGACCTGCAGTTTTATTTGAGGCGTCTACATTTTCTTTACCTGTGTTGTTGAGTTTATCCAATCTCATGGTGATTTCTTTTGTTTGAGATTTTTGTTCTACAATCTGACCACCTCTTATTGTAGTCTCGGTTACGGTCTGCCTTACTTTACCACCCTTACCAGCATTTGATTCAGGTGTAACTTTTTGTTCACCTTCGGCTGTTCCACCTTCTTCTCCGCCACCGAAGAAACCACTTACGAATGATTTTGCCTTTTGGAATATCTTATATGCTAAAAAGAAAGGGGCGAAAGCTATATTCAAGTAAGCTTTGACTGCCTTTCCAAAAAACTCGAACATACCCTTTAAACCTCCGATAGCACTTCCAATCAACTTGAATGTACCAATGATTCCGAATATAGGAAAGAACGCCACCTTAAGTATTGAACCAATCACCTTCATAAGACCAAATTTCTTTACCAATAATACTATACCTGCTATCAGTGCTACAACTCCCAACACCACTAAACCGATTGGATTTGCATATAGAGCGGCGTTAAATAGGAATGTTGCTCCTGCGGCTAACTTCGTAGCCAATGTCATAGCTCCAGTAGCCAATGCCATACCAAATCTACCTACTGCGGCTGCTTTCTCAACTACCATCTGTCTAACAGTTGAGGCTATTTCCATACCTCTTAGTTTTAATGTTTTAAGTGTTAAAGCATTACCACCCCTTGTAACGGCCATTCCTAACAATCTTTGAGTTCTCCTCAATGCCATTGTTCCTATTTCTCTTATCCTAAGTGCAATACCTTTTTTGGTCAAACTTTGGGCTATATATTCTTGTGCGATTTGTGCCTTTTGTCCCATCGTTCTCGCCTTTTCTATCATATAAGCTTTTTTATCAGTTATGAGTTTTCCAAGTGTCATTTTCTTTGATTTACCAATCTGCATATTCATAATTTTTGAATATAAATTATATGATATCATTGCTCCGACCACCACCATTATACCATCACCAAGAATTCCTAACGAACCTATGAACTCTAAAACTTTTCCAACTCCAACCAAAAAACCACCCAACACTACACCAAGTGCTATAAAGGGACTAAGTATTCCTAATGCTAAAGGTATCATAGGTTTGAATGATTCAACGACCTTAACGAATAATGTATTTAAAAATTGTAACACACTTGCTATTCTATCTTGTCTTTCTTTTTGAACATCAGTCATGTTATTTAGTTTTTCTTGATTTGCAACCATCTTGGATAAATCTTGAACACTAACACCGAAAGCCTTTGCCATTGCCTGTCTTTGTATAACATTCATTTTGTCGAATTCGGCTTGACTACCAACTTGACTGACAATTTCTCTTTGCATACCAGCTAAATCACCACTCAATGCAAGTTCTCTTGCCTTATCGGTATTTATCATCTTACCAGTCAACATACTGGCTTCCATTTGGTCATTAATTGAAGATTCAAAATCTAATAATGCGTCTGCGGCTCCAGTTACGGTGGCCATATTTACACCAAGTTGTCTTGCTCCGATTGCGGCCTTAAATATATTCTCACCACCATCTTGTGCGAACTCTGCAAATTTGTCGGCATTACTTGCTACATCTTCTAAAATCTTTGCTGGTGCCACTCCACCTGCTTGAGCTAGAGCTCCTACACTTTGTAATTGAGCTCCTGCCGCTTGAACACTTGAGGCTCCTACGGCCATCATCTGAGTTAATAACACTCCAGCACTTTCACCACTTATACCAAGTGTTGAATTTAATTGTGCGAATGTTGTTAAATTTTCTCTCGTAACTTGACTAACACCACCCATGTTATTCATTATACCTTCTGCACCTGCCTTTACATCCTCAGCACTTACACCCATCAACTTAAATTCCATCGTGGTGGTGTTTAACACTTTTTGTAAACTTGCGGCTTCAGTAAAGGTCAATCCAAATTCCTTACGAGTCTCCATCGTACCTTTGAAGAATATTTGTGCTAATTTACCAGCAACTGCTAGTATTGCAACTATTGGTAATAGACTACTTAATACACCACTTGACATTCTATTCATTCCCTTGAATGCTGTACTCATAGCATCAACACCTTTCTTTACCCTATCAATGGAATCTTTCATGGCCTTTGAAACATTGGTTACTGCCAGTCCAAAGTTCATATTATTGACCTTTTTACCATTTTCAGTAGTCTGTTCCAATGAGTTAGCTATTGTTGCTGTAATAGATTCTTGAAAATCACCAATTATACCTTCGAGATTTAAAAATTCACTTGCAACTCCACCGAATGGTAGTGCTTCCATACCTGTCTTTAACATATTTAAAGGTTTGGACATATAATCAACCGTAGCAGCGGTAAGTTTGGATTGCATGTTTTGTTCTTTTGTTGTTTCGACTAATGACTGTCCTTCTTTAACATTTCTGTTGGCAAACCTTGACATATTTTTTAATTGTTTTGATGCAAGTGCAAACTGTGAAGCATCTATTTCACCAGAATCGTAGGCTAATTGTAATGCTGGGCCGAGTGTATTTTTTATGTAGTCAGCTTCCCTTTGTCTTTGTTTTAAATTTTTATCAGCATCTGCTGTCATATTGACAAAATCACTTGTACCCATTGCATCATAATTTTCTGCCAATTTCATCGTTAAATCGAGGGTATCACCAGCACCCATTATTAGGTTTTCGTAATCCTTACCTTGGGCTTTTAAAACTTCATTCCCATCTGTTAATAAATCGTTGGCAGGTTTAATACTTGCTACTATCTGTTCTTGTTTTGCTGGTATGTCGAGTATTGTTTCCAAGAAACCATGTGCCATTTGGTTTGTCTTGTAGTATTCCATCGTGAATTTTTCAATCCCACTACCAGCCTTTCCTATTTCTGTAACGATTTGTTTTTGTAGTTTTGATTGTAAGGATTGTAAATTTGCTGTTGTAGATAGTCGTTCTTGTTCTTTCGTTTCAATGTCGTCTAAATCTTTTCTGATTTTACCAAGTATGATGGCCTGTTCTTTTAGTTCTTTCGTTACATCCTTACCTGTTTTTAACCCCTTTTCCTGTATTTGTGCAATCTTTTGTTCTTGTGCGAGAATTTCTGCCTGAAGTTTATTTGTCTTTTCAAATTGAGCATTCTTTTCTTTTTGATTTGCCTGAGGGATGAGGGTGTTTTCTTTACCACCCCATAGTATTATTTTATCGGATTTACTTGAGGTCATTTTGTTTCCTAAACTAACTTACCTAATTTTCTTTTTTGTTTAGTGGTTAATTGTTTTTTACCAGTAAGACCTTTCATGTATTTGTCTGCTGCCTTTCTGAACTCTTGACGGGCTTTGTCGGCCTTTTTTGCCTGTCTTGCTAATTCAGGTGATGCTACCTTCAGTATAGGTTCTATTTTATCCATCCTACCTTTCATGATGGCATCTAACATCTTGTCGATGATACCTTCAATTAGTTGTGCTTCTGTTAGTTTTGATTTAGATGAGGCCATTGTCATCTCCTTGTATAATTTAATATTTAAATCGATTTGATTAGTTGGTATAACTCAATAATAAATATCAGATTATGGAAAAATTAACGGCCTCTTGGGACACCTGGTCGAGAAATACCAGCTGATTGTTTTTTGTTTGCCTTGTCGTATTGTTCCTTCTCACTATCATAAAATTGTTGTGCCTTTTTAATGTAAAAACGGCGCAGATAGGTGGGCATATTATATACTTCTGTAAAATGAAAACCACCCTTTCCGTGAAAGCAAAGGGAGAAGATTTGGTCGTGTATCGCGGGCTTATCCTCTGCCCGCAGGCCAAAAAAACTCGACATTTAATGGGATATCCATTTGGGTTTCATCACCAGTAGATTCACTTATAAATGTATAAGTTAAATCTATATCAGGTGTTATTTCCTTTAGATATTCTCTTAATGCCAATGAGTCTCTTGAAAGTAGTTCATAATCCACGAATTCATTGATTCGTTTTGGTGTTTGGTCTCCATCAACGGACAAGATTGCCTTTTTCAACCTTGTTGTGATTTCACTCGTCACTCCACTTGCTTTCTGAAACTTCTGTAATGCCTTTAACTCCACTTCTATGTCTTTTTCATCTTTATGAGTTAATAGTTTGAAAGTTATTTTAACTTTCGATGCTGGTAAATCCAATTCGAATTCATTTTGACCTTTTTTAAATAACTTTTCATCAAGTTTCTTATCCTTGATTTGGGTTAGGTCAAAAGTTTCTTCTTGTTTATCACCTGTATTTGGGTCTTCAACTTGAACTGTGTAATCTTTACCATATCCAAGTATTCTTGTAGCAATCATTATTGCATTTTTATCGCCCAAAAGTAAATCATCGAGTTTTACTTTATCATCGATAATAACACTTTCCATCAACTTATCCAAAACGATTCCTTTTTGAATAAGGTTACGAGAAGTTAAAATGTCTTCTTCTTTGGCTGTCATGTATTTTATTTCAATTTGACCATTAGAACAAGGATGTTCCTTTGGATACAACAAGCCTTTAGAAGGCAAATCAACGACTTCTGATGGAAACTTGCGTTTCTCTTCAGCCATTATTATTTCTCCTAATTAAACTGATTAGTTTGTTTGTGATTAAAACCTCACTTTTTTTATAACAAGTTGCCAGACCTATTATAGTTTTTTTACTCCTATACTAAGATTAGAATTGTAGTATTGCGTAATCGAATCTAAGAGTTAATGTGATATCGACTGGGTCTGTTGCGTTTGCCCAATCCAAATCACCAAATGTTGCGTTGGTAATGTATGTTCCTTTGAGTGTCCATTCCTCAACTTTGTCACCCACAGGTCCTAATACATTAAAGGTTACATCTTTCTTATAAAAATCTGAATACCCATCTCTACCAGTAACGGATTCGTGAGATAATCTCACCCATTCCATTACGGCTTGAGCTCCACTTGGAACTACTGGGTCGTAAAGTGTTATTTCTAATTCTTCCCATGCTCCCTTACCTTTTATGTATCTCTTCACATTAATGTGGTCGAGTTCGATGGTCTCGAAAGCTATGGTTGGTCTGTTAGCCGTCTTAATCAAATAAGAGGGGATACCCTCGATGTACATGATGTATCTGTTCTTCGTTTTTGGTTCAAACGGTGTGAACATTATTTCTGACGGATCTAATAAGTCTGGCATTTCATTTCTCCTAAATTAAGAATGTCTCTATTCTTATATAAATATCATAATTTCAAAAAAACATCAAAATGGTGTTTTAGAAGTTTTTTAGAAGTTTTTGTTTTTTCTCTCCATAATAAATATTTTAAGGCAATAAAAAACCCCACAATAAAGTGAGGTTTTTTATATATGTACTCCCTATTATTAACTTGGGAATGCTGCTCCAGTCGGTAAGACAACGAAGTCCAACACGATAAACTCAGCGGTTCTCGTAGGTTGAATAAAGATTTGACCAACCAACTGATTTCTGTCTATGACATCAGGTGTGTTGTTGGTGTCATCCATAACAACTCTAAACGCGGATAAACCACTATTAGCTTGTACTGACTCCAAGAAAGGATTCACAATATTTAGGAATCTGTTTCTTGTAGCAGATGTGTTTTGTTCGAATACCAAGAATCTTGAAGAAGATGCAATAAATTTCTTCAATCTAATTAGTAGTCTTCTTACATTGACTCGGTCAAGTGCTGAAGGACGACCTTGTAAGGTTTTTTGTCCCCATACACATACACCTTGTCCAGGAAAGGATGCGATTGGATTAACTCTTGCTTCATACAGAGTATCTCTTTCTGCGTGTGTTAAACGAGTCTGAGCTTCTGTTACAGTTGTTAAACCACCACGATTCAATCCAGCAGGTGCGAACCATTCATGAGCTACCCTATCGGTAAATGCGATAGTTCCAGCTAATACTACTGATGGGGGAACCCATACAGGTAGATTAGTGTTTCTATCCCTTATCTTTACCCAAGGATAATAGGTTGCTGCGTAATTTGTATCGAGTGCTTCGATAGCTGCAGTTGCGTCACTTATACTTGCTCCATACTTAACACTATCCAAGATATAGAATGTATCACCTCTTTCCTCAGCTTTTGTTATCGAATGATTAGTAATACTTGAGTGTAGATTATGAATCACACCAGGTGTTACCAACATATTGATATCAAATTCATCAGGATTACCTATAGCGTTTATAGCTTTCTTATATGCGGTATATCCTGCTGCGGATGTAGATGAAATATCAAATCCTTGTGTATTAGTTGAAGTAATATTATCTGCTGTCAAGTGTGGGTTAGCTGGATTGTCTCCATCATATCCACCTTGAAATGGAACAACAAATCTTCTTTGGTCAATATGTGAATTATCCAAAGTGATTGCTTCTGTTGCGTCAGCAAATGTTTCACTTGAAGGTTTAATACTATTTGTACCATTGAAGTCTTCAAGACTCATTGTTACATGACCACCACTACCAGCTGAATTAGGTAAAGGTGATAAGTATTCATTAGCGTCAGCATTTGCGTAATCATGTCCATAAAGAACATTTACATCAGGTGCTCCATTTGTATTCAACTGATTACTCTTGAACTGCCAAACAGGAATTAAACTTCCACCTGCAGATGGATTAGTTATTGCTGCGTGTCCCATCGGTACTAATACCTTTGGAATAGCTCCATTAGCAATTTCAGTAAAATCACTTACATAGATATGTTTGGAACGATTATCCCAATCACCATTGTAAGTTAATTTACCATCAGCGTCAATTGTGACATATCTATCACCAATCCTTCTTGCAAAGTAATTTGTACTTTCAGGATCGAAGTTTAGATTATCAAATTGTTCCAATACATTATCAGTTGTCAAACCTTTATCATTTAAACCAGTCTGTCTAACTTGAAGTGAGAATGAACCATAATCACTACCTGCTATTGAACCAGCTTTCTTGACTGCTACTATGACAATTTTTAATTTATTATTGACATCACTTCCGTGTGAACGAGTGTTTACTTTGAATAAGTTATATCTAGCTCCACCTATAACTTGTGATTGTACAGATGGTGTAGATGCGTTATTAAAAGTTGCACTTGTGAAGTCAACACTACTATGTGTTCCAGTTGCTACTGACGCGGTTGTTGCTGCTAAAGTTGTGTAATTGTACAAAGTTCTTAAATTACTAACATTATGTTTAAATGATTTGTACAAGTAAACACCTACAGTATTTAATCCTGACTTCTGAACTTGTGGGTCTTTCGAAAACACATTTTCGTAGAAGTTAGCACTTGAGGTGTTAAACGATAACGGATAATCCCTACCTGTCAAGTCACTACCACTAACATTCAATGTGAAACTTTCATAGTCACCACCATTTAATGTTGGGTTACTTGTTACGGTACAATTATCTAATCTTACAGTTCCATTAGTACCACCACGAGATGGTGCCAATACGAAACCAACCGAACCACTAGCAGCTGCTTGTTCAGAACCACTCTGAACACTACCAGTAATATTTACTTGAACAAAGTCGGCTGAGTAACCACCCGTATTAAGAACACGGACAATCGTTACTTGTCCAGCACTTCTTAAATATTGTTCAACGGCGTAAGGTGTATAAAAATCTTTGGTCGTGGAACCAAACATCTCTTCAAACTCAGAAAAACTTGAAATCATCGTTGGAACAAAAGCAGGTCCTTTGATAGTAGGTCCTACAATTGCTGCTCCGATTTCTGCTATTCCTTGAGGAAGAAATGAAAGGTCACGCTCACGAGTAAACACACCCGGCGAAACGATTCTTTCTGCCATTATTTATCTCCCAATTTATTGTTATTTCATGAAATAAAACATAATTGTTTTGGTCTAACGAGACCAAAATGTTTAAATATAAATATAGCACAAAAATCCCAAACGATTGCTTCGTAGGGATTTAAATGACTACTGTTCAGTTGTTTCTTGAGCCGTTGGTGTGAATACACCTGTATTTGGGTCTAATTGACCTGGCCCATACTTTTCATTTAAGTCTGCAACTAATTTTTGTTCATTCTGTTGAAGTTCTTTATATTCTGTTTCTAAACGAATCTCGGTCTCGTCTAAGGCCTCAACTTGTTGTTGTAAAAGAATTTTTTGAACTTTTAATTGACCAAATTGTGTTTGCTTTGTTGTGTAACCTGTATTCAAATCACCCAAAGATTTTAATTCATCTTCGGTAAATTTAATTTCAGAAGTCTTTTCTTCAACTTTTTTTGCTAGTTTAGACTCTTCTGTAACTGCCATAACTTATATCTCCTATATTATGAGTTTTAAATAAATATATATTAGAAATCCCAAAAACTAAACTTTTTTCTTTAATTCTTCGACTTCACTTCGTAATTCTTTTACACTTTGTATTAATAGTGGTACTAATCGTTTATAATCAACACCTAAATAACCATTTTTTCTTTCTGCAACTACTTCAGGATGTATTTTTTGTATTTCTTGGGCTAAAACACCAACATCATGTCCTCGTTGTTGTGCCCAACCAGGTGATTTATCATTCCAATCAAATTCATACCCATTTATTCCATCTATCTTGTCTAATGCTCCTTCAATCACCTTGACATTATCTTTTAATCTGTTATCTGATGCGTTATATGCTATAATATCACCATCTGCTACTATATCACCACTTGCAGATATTGCACCTTCGTTACCACCAGCTGAACCACTCACATAAAGACTACCAGTTATAGTTGTTCCAGCAGATGTTCTTACCTCACCAGTTACTGCTATACCAGCGTTGGTGGTTTCAAATTTCTTAGTATTGTTGTAATGTAAGTCAACAGAATTAGCACCATTGAAAACTGCCATTGTTTTGGAACCTGCGGCGTTTTGTAGTGTTTGTGTTCCTGACCTATAAAATATTGTACCAGTTCCGTCATCTTGAATGTAACTATTCGAACCATCGTGATAAATTTTTAAATCTTGAGCGTCACCAATACCTAACCCTTGTGCACCATCACCAACTCTTACGGTTCCAAATGAACCAGTTGTATCGTGAGAACCACTTATATTTCCACCAAAGGCACCTAAATCATTTTTAAGTATATTACCTTGATTACCCATACCACTATGAGCGGTACATTTATAAAATAGTCGATTAGCAGTTGCTTTAGTTACTTGTATTTGAGTATAAGCTCCACTTGTACCAGGTGTTCCACTCGTGGTGACACCAGTTGTATATGAAGAACCATCTTCCTCTAAACTAAATGCGAATGGATGTGTATCATTAGAACTATCTGATTGGTCGAAACGATAAATTTTTCCTTCACTAACGACTAAATTAGGAGTTGTGGCTCCTTCAAAAGCGTAATGATTACCACCATCATCAACTACCGTAACTTCTATTACTTCAATTATGTTTCCTACAACATGAGTACTTGAGGTAACTGCTCCAAACAATGGTTTATCTGTTGTACTTACGCCTTGGTCTAAATTTGTAATATTATCGGCTACGGTTTGGTCAATCTCTGTTCCACCAATAGATATTGTGTCTGCTGTAACCTCTAATCTACCAAATGAACCAGTCGATACAGCAGAACCTGAAATCTTATTATCACCAATAAGGATATCAGAAGTTGGTTCCAATGAAATATTTGCTGACGATATTATCTTTAAATCAGTAGATACATCAATGTAATTATTAGCTCCATCTATCTCTAATCTATCTACTCTTGTATTACCACCAGTCAGTACAAGTAAATTATTTGTTTGTGTTGCGGTAAAGTCTCCACCATCAAAGTTTATAACACCACCTTCACCTAAAAATAAATCACTAAATTGTCTTGTTTCTGTTCCGAGAGAAGAGCCATCGTTTGCAACAGGAACTATGTTCCCACTGGCAGAAATATGTTTAAATTCTGCGGTACTACCCGAAACTATTACTTTTTTCCAACTTGCCACTAGCCTATCTCCTTAAATATAATTATGAGTAAATCCAAATAGTACCATCACTATTTATGGCTATTTCCCCAACACCATATTCCTTGTCACCTTCTACTGGTATATCATCATCACCGAGTGACTTTACTGTTACAACATGCTCTAAAGGTGTTACTGCAGTCGCTATAGAACTAATACCTTTAGCTACTGACCATCTTTGGTCATTTTTATCGTGGTATATTGCAGAACCACTATCTACAGATGACCCACTTTGTATAATTAGTCCACTATCTACATTTGTACTAGCAGAACCAGTTGCCGTAAATATAAATTGGTCACCAACTGCTAAATTTGTTGTAGAAAGTGTTGTTGTGTCTCCATTTACTACTAAATTACCATCTATTGTTGCATTTGTTGATACGGTAAGTGCACCAGTAACATCCACTCCTCCCGCATCTACTCTCATTTTTTCTGTATTATCAATATCGAATAAAATTGTATCATCAGTTCCAAAATCAATCGTATTGTTTTGTGAATTGCCACCTATTATAAGTGAATTGTTTTTAACAGATGTAATTGTGGTCTGTGCTACCTCAACTGCAAATGTTCTATCAGAAGTTAAATCTCCACCACCACTTAAACCATCACCTGCAGTTAAATTTCTAGCTTGTAAAGTGTCGACATTACTTTCTTCTGTAGTTAATCTCGTTGATATAGAAGCACTTGGTGCTGTAAACGAACCACTTATATTTGTTCCAAATGTAGAATCTGAAAAATCTATTCCTAAGTTTTCAGAACCTTCATCCTTTAAACCTGTTCCAGCAAAATCACTAACATCAACATCTACGGTAACACTACCACCAAGAGTAACACTACCACCTGTTTTCAAACCATCACCAGCAGTAATGGTTACGGCATCCTCTGCTAATTTTGCTATTGGTATCTCATCATTGTCTATTTCGGCAACCACGACAGCTGCAAATCCATCAGATATGGAAGATGCGTTAAGTTGACCACCAATTTCAAGATTCCCTGCTATAGCTGCTGAACTTGCTGTAATCCCACCACTTGCAGTAACACTACCAGTTATCTGTAAATCACTTGTGGTATTGAAATGAGAACCAGTTTGTACAAATATACCAGCGGCAACTCCACTTAAATTTGAACCATCACCTACAAATGAACCAGTAAATGAGCCAGTAATATGAGAACCACCAATTGTGGAGGCATTTGTTAAATATTGAAAAGAACCAGAACCCCACCTTTTTGATGTAGTTCCTATACCACCTTCAAGGTTGGCTCTTGGTACTATATTTTTTGTTGCCATTTAGATTCTCCTAATCTTAAATAAATATTTATTTTTTAAGTTCTCGGTATAATATCGTCATTAGAATCATATTCATAAAAAACGCTTAATCCTTCTGTACCTTCTGATGGCATCAAATCATCATTACCATCAGTTTCAAATACACTATCTAAGTCTGCAGTTGTAATACCTGTTAAACTACTACCATCTCCAAGTAGTTTTCCAAACGAACCAGTTGAGGTATTTGAACCACTTACATGACCACTAGCAGTAACATGACCTACTATACTATGAGTATCGGTAACTGCATTTCCAAGTATAGTTCCACCCGTTGCCGTTAATACTCCACCTACATCCAAATCATCGGTAATTGTCATATCATCGGTTACTTGTAGGTCTGAAAATGTACCATCTTGTGCCTGTACTATTCCGAATGAACCAGTTGAGATTGCTGAACCACTAAAATTTCCACTTGCGGTAACATGAGATGGTGTAAATACACTACCAAATGAACCAATCGAACTCAATGAACCACTTATATTTCCACCAGTAGTTAATGTGGTTGAGAACAAGGAACCTGTTATCTCAATATCTTGAGTAGTATTGAAAGATGAACCTGTTACCACGAATATTCCTGCAGTTTCGGCACCTGCTGAAGCACTTGGGAAGAAAAAAGGACTCCAACTTACAGATGCTCCACTTTTGGTTGCCCGTATTAGTCTATCTTCTGACTGAATGTATATAATCTGTCCGTCTTCAACCCTCTGTACGGTTATACTACCTGTATCTGAACCACTAGCTACAGTTCTAAAGGCACCAGCAACTAATTTCACATCAGTCAATTTGATGTTTCCTAAGACTCCTAAATTTTCACCAAAACTTAATGCCATTTATCTCTCCTATACCTCACTCGATGGTGCTGAACCACTCGAACTTAATAAATGATAGAATTGTGTTGGGTTTGTACTCGCGTCAAGGGCGAATATCATTCCCCAACTATCGTTACCAAATACCTTGACTCCAGCATCGGTTCCGAAGTAATGTAAACCAGCAGTTACGGCTTGGTCACTTGATGCATTATCATTAAATACTGTAAATTCTTTTACCGTACTACCACCTAATCCAGCTCTTAAACTTGCAGGTTTTTGAAACACTTGAGATGATGATGGATACAATAGTATAAATTGATGTCCATTATCACTATTACCACTTAAATTAATATTACCAAATTGTCTTACAGTAGAATGACCACTTCCTGAACTTGCTAAATGATTCACACTTTGTGATGCTACCAATATCATTTGTTTACCATCTGCCTGTGTGATTGTAGTATCACCAATTTTTCCAACTTTCAAATGACCCATAAATGAACCACTTGTGATTCCAACATCATCTCCACCACTATCACCGAGTTGGGTTATCGCAGTCGATTCACTACCATCCAATACCAATACATTTGTATTTTTATAAAAATAAATCATAGGTGTTACGGTTATACTCAACGAACTTGTTGCGGCGTTAAATCCGTGTTCGTCATTTATATGTGCACTAAAGGAATAACTACTTGCTGATAAGTCTGTATTTGTTCTTATCAAAACAGAATTACCAACACGATGGGAACTGAATAAATCACCATGTGTACCAGTTAATGAAAAAGTATCAAACTGCATATCATCACTTTCAGTATCACTAAAACTAGCACTTGTTACAAATGAACCACTAATTGCATTTTCAGCTGCCAAAGTAACACTACTTGGTGTAAATGATATACTTGGTGCGTTATTCGTCACGACATTAATTGTAATACTTCCACTACCGATATTGTCATATTGGTCTCTGTATGTAATTGTGGAACCTAATGTATCACCACTCTTACTAACACTTCCACTTAGGTTAAATCCTAATGATAAAGCTCCAGTTGAACTAACATTAATATCTGAATTTGAGGATGTGAATGAGGCTACTGCTGCAGAATTTAGTTGTGGTGAATATGTCACACCAACATCTGCTTGAGTACCAGTTAAACCATTTGCATTTGTTCTAATTAATGCACCATTTGTAGCACTTTCTATTATTCTAAATGTTCCGTTTGTGGTTAATGTACCAATCGGTGCCATTGCTATTGTTATATCGTGTTTTGTAGTTCCTGTTCTGAACCCATGTTCGTCTTTGATTGAGGCTGTCATTTCATAGTCTGTTGAACCACTCAAGTTTGTGGTCGCCCTAACTAAATAGGTATCACCATCTTTTAAAGTATTTAATTGACCACTTGGGTCTGTGAATGTAAATGTATCATGGTTTAATGTATCACTTTCCGTATCACTAAATGATATAGTGGTTAATGTATTACTTGGTCTTGCTCCATTTGTATTTAAATTAGCACTTGTATTACTGAATGAAGGTGTTGGTGCGTTATTAATACTCATACTAACATTTATATTTGTAGTATTGGTTGTTCCAAAAGCATTTGTTACGGTCACACTACCCGATAGTACATTTCCAACATTGGAATTGTAGCTTGAACTACTTACATCGAATGCTACGGACAAATTACCTGTTGAACTAATACCTAAAGAACCACTATCTTTTGTTTTGGATGGAAGTGAACCACTTGGAGTTATATTAAATAATACGGTTTGATTTGAACCTATATCTGCTACAGTTCCTGTTCTACCATTTGAATTGACACGAATACTTGAACCACTCTGTGCACTTTCAATTATATGAAAACTATTACCACTCACATTAGTTGTTATACTTGGTGTTACATCATCAGTTATATTTACCGTAAGTACACCACTTGAACTTGCGTCATTAAAATTATCTTTATATGTTGCTTGATATTGGTAACTATCAAAAGAATCCGAATTTAAAAATTGACCTGCCTTTAATTGTAATACTCCAGCACTTGTAATTTGAAATGGACTATTACTTGGGTCATTTTGACCTGTATTTGAACCACCACTACCACTTGCTAATGTAAGTGCTGTAAAAGTTACCGTATCACCCTCATTATCATTTGTGGTTACGGTTCCGACCGTTGTTACGGAATTAGTATTTGAACCCAAACCAATATCAGGAAAACTACCACTTCTTTCATTCATTGAAAAAACTTGACTTGCCATTGTTGGTGCTTGGTTATTAGTCACATTAACTAATATTGGTAGAGTTGTAATAAATGCACTTGAACTTTGTGTACTACCGAAATGTTGGTCTGATGCACTTATGGCTAAATTATATGAACTTATTGATTCAAAATCAAAACTACCTGTGTTGGTTTTTAATAATAATTGTTTTCCACCTGATATGTCGGTAAAACTTGAACTAAAGTGATTGTTTGCACTTTGACTCATCGGTGACAATGTGATTGAATCCGATTCATCATCTGTCACAAACATTGTCAATACGGTTGTTCCAGCACTTGTATTTTCATTTACACTACCAGTATTAGCAGTAATTACTGTACCACCAACACTTGAAGTTCTAAATTTTGGTGCTGTATTTGGTATTACTCGTATAAAAATTGTTGCCTGAGAAGTTGTGATATTATCACTTACTTGAACTAAAAATGGATGAGCTTGTGCAGAATCACTTGGTCTTTCCGTAGTATTCATACTAGCAGTTGACATTGTATTTAAAGATATTACCCCACTACCACTATGAATCTTAAAAAAGTTATCACTATATCCACTCTGTGCGGCAAAAGATATTTCACTTGCAAGTGCTTCCGAATCTGTTGCTGTTATCGTACCAACGGATGAACCACTAACTTCGAACTCATTGAGGTCGAACTCACTACCTGAAATACTTGGTGGAGTATTTGGATAAAATACGGCATTTAGAAAATCAACTACACTTCCACTTGTACCAGGATTGAAATTATTATCGAATAAATCTCCTAAGTCGGTATTTAAAACCCTTCGGTTCCCATCATATGATACTTGCTCACTACCACTTACGATACCAACCCTTAAATTTTGTATAGACTCAGAAGTAACTGATGTAATACCAGTTATTTCACTACCATCACCAATTAGTTTTCCAAATGAACCCGTAGAATATTGTGACCCACTTATTGTACCATTACCAAGTAAAATTGAACCTGTAAATTGGTGTGTATCATCAGTTGAGTCACCGAATATTGTTGAACCACTCCGTTGTAATGTGGTTAATTGTGTTACTGATGAAGATACTATATATTGTTGTGCTGTTATATTTCCTGCAACTATCAGTTCACCAAACGAACCAGTTGAAATCGCTGAACCACTTATGTTTCCACTAGCGGTTACATGACCTGTTACATTAATACCACCTACTTCTGTTGTTAGTTTTTCACTACCTGCATAATATAGTTCAACTTTGAATGTTTCAGAATTAGTTTTTAGAAGAACATCATTATTTTCATCCATGGCCTTAAAATTAATTTTATTCGAACCTGGATTAATTGTAGCAGTAAAAGGTGCACTATCATCATCATGTATTCCTATGAAAGTCATTCCACCAGCATCAAATCTTATCCTATTATCAGTAAATCTGATTGATGTATTTACATCACCTTTATGTTTGATGTATTCTGTAACAAGTAAATCCCCATCTACTGTTGCATCACTACTTACATTTAAGGAACCAGTAATCTGTGTACTACCCGAAACTTTTATATTACCATCTGCACCATCTTCGAGTCTTAATTTTTCATGAGGGTTAGCACCATCAAATGTTTGAAAAGATAAATCATTGGTATCGGCAACGAACTCAATTGATGAACCAACCGAACCACCTGAACCTTGAAAATCAATAGCACTTTTTTGATTATTATTGGTTCTCTGTAAGGTGATTACTGGTGTATCAGATTTTATGTGTAATTCTGTATCAGGTGATGATGGTGCTGTATCTCCCATTCCGACTCTATTATTACCATCATTTACTACAATAGTACTACCGATATCCAATCTGTTAGTAGCTGCTCCTACAACAATATCTTTAGTTGTTATTGTATTTGCTGCATAAATATCAGAACCACTTATGACTCCACTTGCACTTATCTGTCCTGCAACTGATAAAGAACCCGTGACTCCTGAACTACCTGAGACTTGTAATGAACCCGATAGGATACTATCTAATTGTTTTAATCCTATCTTAGCCATTTACTCTCTCTATCATCTTTTCGTTCTTCCCACCAATTAGTAATTGACTTTGAAATCTTTTTCTTATGTTGAATAGTCTTAGGTTGTTTCATTTTTTCAATAGTTTCCAATGTAACTTTTCTATCGGTTTGTGCACACGACTTACAAACAGAATTATTACCAACCGCCCTATCGAAACTATCCTTTCTTGTGTAGGTTAACATCTTTCCACAGTCAGGACAAGGCCTATTTTTTCGGTTGTTCCAATGGCGTTTTCTCATAGTAATAAATATTTGTAGATGGTAAAACCAATGTGGAAGTAGGGATTTATTTTAAGTTTATGAAAAGTAATTCACCAAGTTTTTCACCAAACTCGGTATCACTTGGATAGTGTGCTCTTGCCATTAATCTTGAATTACTTATCATTTTTCCAATCTCCATAAACTTTTTTTTGTGATGTGGATATTTTTTCCCAAATACTTTTGCAAGAAAAATACCTTGTGTGGAATGACCACTTGGGTATGATGGTGTTTTTGCACTATCTAAATTATGTATTTTGAAATCAGGTATGTTATAAAATTCACCTAATTGAAATGGTCTTGGTCTGTTGTATTTATACTTTAGTTTATATATTATTTTACCACTATCCTTGATTAACTCGTTAATATATTCTTTTGGATATTCTAATTTACTTTCATCACAATACTTTTTAAATACTTTTTTTATATCATCACCTTTCATAACAACACTATTTGATATTTTACCATTATTGTAGTCCAACAACCAATGTAATTCTCTTAAGGTTTCTTTACTACTATTATCTGGTGGTGGATTGTGAGGAACTGTAGGCTCACTAATATGAACGAGTTCTCTTTTCATTTTTTTACTATGCTTTTCTTTAATAGTATCAGTAAATACCATCTCATCTAATTTTAATAATTCTTTTAATTTAATCATACTTGACTACCCTAGCATCCATTTTAATATTTGGATATTTTTGTTTTAGTTTTTTTACAGCATTTACATTTTTTGGTGAATCATCTAAAAATAATATATCATTGTATCCTTTTTCTATCTGACTCTTTACCCAATTTGATTTCTTTTGTGGGTTGGCATCTCCTAATGCAACAACATAAACATCATCAAATCCGACATCTTTTAAGAATTGTCTTACAGGTTTATAAGCTGCCCGTGCCGTTAATATTGTTAATCTTCTACTACCACTTGCTTTATAAATATTTTTAAATACTCTAAACATAGCTTTTATTTTTTTTGGTTCAATCACTTTATCAAACTCAGAAAAGTCAAACTCATCTCCAGGTTTTTGTTTGTAAACAGCAAATTCACCTGGAGTCATTTCTTTTCTTTTTCCTTTTCGTATAAGAAATACCTTAGAGTTAGACTTTACTAATGTATCGTCAAAATCAAACACCCTAAGTTTTTTTTCCGTTAGTAAATCCACTAACTTAAGCATTAAACTTTCCTTGTGCTATTATCTCATCATCACTTTCTAAAAAGTATCCAATACTATCGGTATCGACTTTGAGTAAAAATGTTGAACCATTTGATTGTTCAATTGTTAATGCATCATGTTCCATATATTGACCATTTAGAAAAAATACAAAATCATCTTCATTGGTTGCTGACAGTCCACTTGGAGCTGATGCCGTTACTGCTGAAAAACTAGCAGTCGAGTTATTAAGTATACTTGAAGCCTTTTTAACAAAAGTCTTTCTGATGTAGGTATCAAATGTTGATACACTTGACCCTATAGCAGAACCATTTACTTCTAATGAACCATTTACACTAACCGAACCAGTAAATTGATGAGTATCGGATACCGAATCACCAAATATGGTTGAACCACTACTAAATGATTGAGTCATATGAGTTACTGAAGAACTCACTATATAATTTTTTGCTATTACATTACCAACTGCTATAATGTCACCCTCAGATGTAATGTTACCAGTTGTGGTTATATTTGCAAAAGTAGGACTAAAGCTTTCATCAAGACTGAAAGTTTGTATCAATTCATTTGCCCCATCAAACCCTATACCAGTATTTGTTATGGTAATTCCATCACCTTCATTTACAATATGTTTGTTTGCAAGATTACTTGCTCCACTACCTTGTCGTTGAGTAGTCAATGTGACATTTGTCCCATCATCGGGTGTCGAGACAATACTTGCAACACTTAAATCAGTTTCTGCTCCAATAATTAACTTTTTAGGAGTTAGGTATTTTTGCATCGTATGAGGACCTTGAAGTTCATTGAATGAATCTGGTATCAAGTATCCTTTTAAACTAACACTAAATTCTGTTTTTACAATTCTATCCCTATCAGCAAGTTCTGTACTATCAGTATAACTTTCAATATTGGTTTTAAACCTCATCTTACCAGGTTCACCCCAATAACTTCCAGCAGACCAATTGATTCTCTCAACCAACCTATTCATCTGTTCTATGTAATGTGTGAATATTATAAAATCATAATTCAACACCATGTAATCAGGTACAGCTACATTGTAGTATTCTCTTTGAGGAATTATTCCTTGTTGAACTGAGAAATTATCGTATCTGTTGTTATCAGTAAATTTTCTTTCAAATGTGTAAAATAATTTTGGGTCTAATGGGTCAATTTTATCAACTGCTATCGTATCATCTTTTTCCATACCAGTTCTTCTGAATGCTATAACAGGTAAGATAAGTTGTCGTTTGGAATCTCTCATGAATCCTGTTTTTTGTATTGAATGCCACCTTTCTGGTGATGCATACATAGTAGGAACCTTTACGGTTTCACCATTTTCAAAAACTGTAGGTTTTATAACATTTTCAAAATAGTACATTATAGCACTATCCATGTCCATTAATGTTACTGATATGTCTTTTGGTTGACCTTCCGTAACTTTATATTGTCTTGCTCTATTTAGTTTACCACGAGTACTTCTTGGTTCAGGTTTCTTTCGTGATGTTATAATTTCAGCCACTAAATACTCCTAATTCTTGTTTGATTTGTAAATGATTGACGAGATAGATGTGTATTTAATGTAACACTCCAATTATTCTCTTGCATTCCACCAATCAATTGATTTTCTAACACCCCATTGACTTCAAAAAATCCATAGTTCCATTCTACAATATCACCAATCTCTGGTGTCAAACTTAAGTCTAAAAGTGTCTGTCTTAGTATATGAAATTGAGAATCTTGCTGTGCATCAGGTCCGAATTCATCGGTATTGTAATCAAAATCACTTGCTTCAACAATACAGGCCAATTGTACTCCTTGTTTGAAGTTTTTACCACCTACGGCCTCTCCATACATATTTGTTGAGGTATCATAAGCAGAAATCTTATAAATAACAATTTTTTGATTGATTATTCCTTCGTTTTCAGTGCGAAGGTCACCAACCAACTCCTTGTTGATTCTCTCTAAGAAATTTCTATCTCTTTGGGGTAAAAAACGACCAGCCATTTATTTATCCTACGAATATTGGTAAGGGGACTTTTTGTAATTTTTCTTGAAGTCGTGTAGATTCTTCACTATCGGCTTCCATCATGTTTTTACGACTTGCGGCTTCTAAATCTTCCCTTAATTGTGAAATTAATTGTTCTTTCTCGGCACTTGCCTCACTTCTCAATGTATCTCCGTCTAAATTGACCTCAGCATTTGGTATTGGAACTGAACCATACTTACTTCTTATGATTCCTAATAATTCTTTTGATAAAGCAAGTCCATATTTCCTAATCCATTGTTTACCAACATCATTTATATTATTATATTCCATATTTTGATAAGGAACATTCGAACTATCCGATACGGTTCCTATTCCCATACCACTTGAATCTTGAAACGGAGTGTCTTTGTCCTCTTTTAAATAATATTGAAACCATAATTTGTAACTATCTGTTGGATTTGGGAAGATTCTTACTTCATTGTTTACTAATTCAAAGGTGTGACCTGATTTTCTAACTTGGTCATTAAATTCTATTGCCTGAATTCTCAATAGGTCTGCGTAAATTGGCATCATCATGAATTGAACAGCTGGAGTCATGTTTCCCCAACCAAATGAGTCTAACATATTGTAACTTCCTGCTCCAGTACCTGCATATGGGTCGAAATATCTTACAACTGCTGGTGAAGCCTCGTAATATACTCTACGAACTTCCATTCTCTTACCACTTTCACTCACCTCAGACCATAAATTTTGTAAATCATAAACTTGTTTACCACTAACCACATCTACAGAACCACTTTTCATCTGAACACTACCACCAACACCTGCTTCAGTACCATATTGTTCAGATAATTGAATAGTACGACCAAAGTTAGATGTAACCCTTTTATGTGTTACATCATTAGATGAACCAGTTGGTTGACCTTGTAGATGGATTAAATTTTCCCTAATATTAAATGAATTTACTTGAGATGAATACTCACTAATCGATTCCTCTAAACATGCATAAAATTGTGAATCCTGCATTTCAATTGCCATGATTGGATAACCCAATCTTTTAGCACACCAACTTGCAAATTTAGGTGCATCCGATTGAAATGTTGTATCATTGTCATAAAGATTGAATGGTGTATTTCCACTTACTGCTGAACCACTTCCTGGCCATATAGCTTCCATAAAATTCTCCTAATTGGATATATTACTTCTAATATAAATATCAAAGATACAAGAAATCTCTAATGGGCACAAAAAAGGGGGAGAAAAAATCTCCCCCTCTAATGTAAGATCAGTTAAATTAAGTTCGTAAACTCAATTAAACCATGTTGATGTCTGCGACAACAACTTTTCCGTAGAATTCAGGTCTTACCATCTTCTTCGCGTATCTTGTCATTACACCCTTACGAGGAGTGAAATTAACAGGATCGTAAACAAGAGGAGTCATGATTAACGGAACATACGGTGCGTATACTGCTCCAGTTTCGAGGAAGTTACTTCCACGGAAACCAAGTAGGATATCATTTTCTAACATATAAGGGTTCTTATAAACCGTATATCTGTTATTCAATGCTCCAACTTTCTGTACACCCATTGCGTATGATGTGTTGGTTGCGTTACCATCAGTATCAGCAGCGTATCCAGGTATGGATTCAATTACAGTTGCAGTTTCAGGTGAAACAACAATGAAATTAGCACCACCTCTTAGAGTCTTCTGATGTATCGCGTTACTTACAGCTTGTAGTTTGTTTCCAAGTGTTTGGAACCAAGTTCCTTTTGTGTAAGCATTTGAATTACCAGAAACTTCAGAGAATAAGGAAGTTACTGAATCATACTCGTATCCAACCTTTGCTGACCAGTACTCAGTCTTAGCGTTAGCTTCAGATTTCAATAGGTCAAGGATTTCCAAATCAATTTCCATTGAGATGTACTCACTTAACATAGAAGTCAATTCAGCTTCTGCGTCAACAGAGTGGTAAGCGTTAAGGTCTTGAGCTAACTCAGGAGTCCATACTGCTTTAAGTTTACGAGTTTTCGCAACAATAGAAATCTGTCTAAGTGCGATATCGATTTCAGGAATATCCACATCATCAGCACTATTAGGTGCAGGTGTTGAGAATGTACTTTGTTCGAAATCACCTCTGACACTTTCGGTTGGTTGCTTGTGATATTTCACACCAATTCCAGCTGCGTCCATACGACCATCTGTGGCTTTCACATAGAAATACACATTGTCTGCGTCGAAATAAGAGTAAGCAGGATAGTGAGCTGAGATATCAGAACCACTAACTTCGAAAGCTCTAATTCCGTTCAAGTCAGCGTTAGGTGCTGCTGTTGCGAAATTAGCTCTTGTTACAGTTAGTTTGATAATCTGGTCTGATGCTGTAGTAGCAATAGATGCAGATAGGTCTGGTTCGAATTCTACTTCTTTCCAAGAAGCAGATGCTTCTGTGATGTTTGAGTTTACAATAGTGCTAGATACATTATCATTGATAGAGTATCCGAATTTACCAGCACCATATAAACCACCGCTAGCATCACTTGAAGCTGAGGTGTTACCATGTATATGTTCACCTTTATTATGGTTCGCTGTTTGTGCAGTTCCATACTTGAAGTCAAGATAGAAAATTAGACCACTTGGTAGGTTCATAGGTTGAACACTAACAAAGTCTTGAGCTGCTAACTCACCAAAGATTCTACGAACCAATGGTAATGCAACACCACTCCATTCTTCTGAACCACTACCACCAGTTTTTGATGATTCATCAATTAACTGACGGGCTTGGTTTTCAAGAAGTACGGCCATACCGTGTTGCTTGTTATTATCCTCAATACCTTCAAGAAGTCCAGTGGGTTCCCACTTTTCTACTAACTTTTGAGTTTCTGCCAAACGAGAACGAACAGGATCGTAAGAATCCATGAGTTTTTCAATTTTTCCAAATGAACTCATTTTAGTTCTCCAATTTAAGTTGTTTAAGATTGATTAAAGAATCTTGGCAAGTTTCTGAAAGCGTTCTTTTAAATCAAATCCTTCAGAAATTACTTCTTCAGTTTTTGGTTTAGTTGAAGCTACAGGTTTTGAACTTGAACCCTTTGATTCTTTAATTGGTTTACTTGGCTTACTTGCCACTTTGTTACCAAAAGATTCGGCCAAAGTTGAAAATACCAACTTGACTTCTCTTAGGTTTGTTGCTCTGTCGAAAGTCTCCACAACTTTTAACTTCTGTTCATTATTTAAACCGAAATTACGGAATAGTTTGTTAGTAAACAAAAGTTTAGCGTTGAGAAGATTAACTTCATTCAACTTTCCACGCAGGTATTTCACTACATTTCTGTGCTCTTCTAAGTCGGACTTAAGAGTATTGATAGCTTCAGAAGCGTCTTCTTTTTCTTCTTCTTCGTCAGCATCTTCTTCTTCTGTAAGTGCTTTCAATACTTCTTCAAGGTCAATGTCTTCAGAAACTTCAACATCTTCTTTCAAATCGTCTACTATTTCTGAATTTTCATCTTCCTTACCAGCAGGTTTATCAGAACCTTCACCTTCAGGACCTTGTCCAATTTTAGAGGAATCACCAGCTTCAGGTTTTAACTTGTTGTCAGCTGCACCGATATCAGATGAGACATCGTTTTCACTTATTTCATCTTCGTCTTCTTTATCGTCACCTTCTGCGATTTCATCTTCATCATCTTCTTCTTCTTCGGTTACAGTTTCACCTTCCAACTCAGCTAACACAGCTTCTAAGTCAAGGTCTTCGGAATATCCTTCGTCCTCGTCTTCTTCTCCGTGTTCACCTTCTGCATGCATTCCTTCATCTTCGTCTTCTTCCTCTTCAGATACTACTGGAGCGTACTTAACACCATCGATTTCGATTACACCTTCAACTTCAGGTTCTTCGTCTTCGACTTCATGGTGCATTTCGTCTTCATCTTCGATTTCGTCAGCGATATCAGCTACTTCTTCACCTTCTTCAGGTTCTACAGCAACTTCAGGTGCTTCTTCTTCAGCAGGTGCCTCTGCAGGTGCTTCAGCAGGAACTTCTTCCTCTTCGTCAGCAACTTCAGCGTCAGCTACTTCATCTTCATCTTCGATTTCAGATTGTATCTTCTGAGATAGCATAGATTGAATGCGTGGAGTGAATGCTTCTTCGAGAGCTAATTTAGCGTTAGCAAGTGCCGTTTCACGGACAGCTTTAGCATCAGCTATAGCGTCTTTTAAAAGGTCATCCATTATTGATCTCCTTTGAGATTGTTGAGCATAAACTCAACGGATTTAGTATAGTTATTGGGAACTATAATGTGATTACATTATCATCGGTATGTCATATAGGATTAATGACATATTCTTGTGTATATAAGTATATACAAGTTGAAAAATCGGTTATTTTTGTTTAGAAAATTTATATTTTTCCTTTAGTGATTGTGTAGGTGGTTCCCCACACCAATCAGGATTTCTTTCCCTTTGTCTTATCCAATTTCTAACCTTGGCTAATTTTCTTTTTTCTCTATTTTTAACCGATGGTTTTGTGTAGAATTCTCTTTCTCTTAATTCCAACATTAAACCACTATCTTTTACTTTACGCTTTAATATTCGTAGTGCGTGTTCTACATTGTTCTTACGAACCTTTACTTCTAACATAAAAACCTCTTTGTCTTTTATTAACCTTGTCGTCTTACCAACTGTTTTATTTTCATTTGAATTGCTTTTCTCTTTGCTAACAATGGCTGTTTTTCTTTAAAGGTTCCTGCCTTTTCCGCCTTTGCTGATAATTCTCTTGATTGTTGTCTTAGAGCGTCTAATTGTTTGTCTATCGGATTTACCGCAGTACCTTGACTATCTCTGTTTACACGAGGGTCACTTACAGGAGCGGATGATTTTTTCTTATACTTCTTACCAGCAAAACTATAATTTGCTTCAGTAACTCCTTCTTTTCCTGTGAGTTGTCTAATTTGTTGTTTCATCATGTCCCTCTTCCTCTTTAATCCTTGAAGTGGGCCTCCACCAAATGGGTTTGGTTCATTTTCTATTTGTGCTATCTTTAATCTTAACTTTTCTAATTGCTTTCTTAACATTTGGGCTTTCTTATTTTCTGCTTCACCCTCATTCTTAGCAGAATAGTTATTATCTACATAATTAAAAAATTCTTTTTTCTTATCATCGTCCAACTCATCAGGTGAAGATATACCAAATTTTTTCATGGCTGCTTGAAAGAATTCTTCATACTCACCTTCACGAACCATACCATTGAATTCTTCTTTTACTTCATCACTTTGAGCTTCTCCACCATTTATTTCGTAATAACGACCAAGAATGTGTCCCATGTCCTCATATAAAGTAGACATTCTTTCTTGGAGAGATTGTGCTTCAGAAGCTACTTTTTTAAATTGATTTGAGAGACCAGTTAATTCTTTCATATTACGATTTACAGTAATCTTATCAAACCAATCTTCGGTTTCTTGTAATGTATGTTGTTTTGCTGTTTCAGCAAGTTTTGAAAGTTTAGAAGCTAATTCTTTTAAATTACCCTCACGATAAATTTCATTACCATAGGAATTATATTGTCCAATTTCTTGTACAAATTCCTTTACATTGATTTTAGGTTTTGAATCACCATACATATCCTCAACAATGTTAGTCAACTTAGTAGACTTTTGAGTTCTAAACCCCATATCTAAGTTGCTGAATGCTGGTCTTGAAACCACACCACCCATAGTTGTGATATCTTCACTTAATAAATCTTTTAATTTTTTTGACATTTTGTCTCTCCTAATTAGATATAAATATCTACTTTCTTAATTTTCCTTTCGGCATATATCTTCTGAATCCCTTACGAACTTTTCTCCATAACATTTTTATAAAAGGTCTTTCTCCCTCATGAGTTCTGTTCCAATTACCAGTTTCAATACCTCTTATGATGTCTAATGCATCATACTTACCACTCTTTACACCATCCATCATAATCTTTATTACTTGCTGTGATGCTTTACCTAAATGTTGTGACATCTTTTTGACATCAGCATCCATGTGTAATTTAGCTTCTGGATTACTATACTTAGGTGGAACATAATCCATATCCTCACCAAATCTTTTTACTCTTTTACCCCTAACATCTTTTAATCCACCTAATATTTCATCATCATCATCTTCATCGTCCCAATCAAGAGCATCTTTTGTAGATTTTTTAAAAGCTAGTGGTGTTTGATATCCTGGTACATAGGCTGTTGTTGAGGCTTCATCTTGAAACTTATCATCTAATCCATCTTTACCATCCAAGTAATTATATACAGATTGTAAATAATCCATAGACTTAGTTAACTTTGATTGTACCCAAGCTGGAAATTCAACCTCACCATCACCATCCTTATCAACATTTTGAATGATTTTATAAATCATCATAGCGTATTTTTGACTTCTCTCAAGTTGAGATTTAGCCATGGAGCCTTCGTGGTCTTTTTTCTCGTTTAGTAAATCTTTAAGTTTTAACATATATTATTTTAACTTTGTCCAATCTTGTGGATTAGAGTATCGTGATTTATAATACCATTGTTTTTCTTTGAGGTTATAAATGTAAGCGTATTCCTCACCACTATCAAATTTTACCTTGTCTCTATTACTCCAATTACTCGTCATGCTTCCCTTTTCACCTCTGTCCCTACCATAAAATACAGTTACATCTTTATCAGGTTTTTCGAATGAGTGGTCTTTACTACCTTTCATTTTCTTACCGATTGTGGAAATTCCTGCTCTACCGAGTTTCAATAATTCTTTTGCTTTCATAGGATTGTTATAAAACTTTTTTAAATGTTTACCTGCCCATTCAGGATAACCATCGTAATGTCCGTAAGTGGATGTAATCTTACCATTAGGTTGTTCGATACCTACCAACCATCGAGTTCCTTCCGTAATGGTTTTCTTTTGATGAGCTTTCATTGTATCTTCAAGTGTAGGTAATGGTTCACCAAACTTTCTGTTCCAAACGGATTCTGTCATTAATTTTTTTAATTTAATCATTATCTTTTCCTAAATGTGGTTAGTAAACCAGTATATTGTTCAATCATATCATGTAATTGGTCTACATAAATTCCTTTTAACTTCTTGATTACTTTGAATTGATACTTAAATATTTTTCCAAATGTCAAGTTGTATAAATCTTTTCCTCTATCGATATCAATAATTATATGAGAAACTTTTTTTGGATTTCTTCCAATGTGTAGAATCAATCCGTCTTTACCTACACCTTTTGATTTTACACCCATCAACATTTCAAATTTTCTTCCACCCAATTGTCTCATTATTTCTTGAGCTTGAGATTTGGAAACGGATTCTACCAAACTCATCTTACCATTAGTTTTAACTTTTATAAGATTCATTTTTCCATACTTCTTACCCATCTTTTTCATGTGG
>Ga0315315_10000808_pt1 | contig 27697 bp, 28 predicted proteins | sample M140m3416metaG_FD_203699 | JGI IMG/M metagenome (GOLD analysis project Ga0315315, IMG submission 203699) | Ammonia-oxidizing marine archaeal communities from Monterey Bay, California, United States - M1 40m 3416 | ecosystem: Environmental > Aquatic > Marine > Intertidal zone | place: USA... | reverse complement strand
CATTTATTTTGAATGAAATTCGTGTCTTGAAATTCATCAACTAAAATATATTTAAAATTTTTTTGATATATTTGTCTGATATCTCTGTGTTCCTCAAAAAGTTTTACACAAAATAAAATTAAATCTCCAAAATCAAATGCATTTAAATCTTTAGTTTTGTCTTGATAAATTTTGTACACCTTTAATATTGATTTTAGTATTGAACCTGATTTTTCTATTTTCACATCTTTTGGCAATAAACCCTTATTTTTCCACTGGTCGATATGATACATAATTAACTGTGGAGAAAATTTTTTTGCATCTAAATCTTCACCTTTTACAATATTTCGGATCAGTTTTTTTTGATCATCGGTGTCAAGAATTGTAAAATTACTTTTGTAATCTAATGCCTCAGCATGCCTTCTCAGAAATTTAACACTAATCGAGTGAAAAGTGCCTAACCAAGGGACTGCATTAGAATTCCCTTTTATATATTGCATAACCCTATTTTGCATTTCTTTTGCAGCTTTATTAGTAAAAGTCACACACAAGATTTGGTTAGGCCATGCTTTTTTTTCATTAATTATATGAATAAGCCTTGTTGTTAAAACTCTTGTTTTGCCAGATCCTGCACCTGCAACAATTAAGTTAGGACCTTCGGTGCTAAGAACTGCTTCTTTTTGTTCTTTGTTAAGATTTTTTATTAAGTTATCTATGTTATTCATAAGAGAGAAATTTCATTTATATACCAGTTGTAAAGATAAAAAAAATGTTAAATAAATTTTTAAAAACTATTCACAATAAGTATTCAAGATTTTTTAAGTTTATTTTTTTCTTAAGATATTTATTCGTAATTTTCTTTGTATCTATTTCATTATTTGTGACAATTCCAATATTTTTTAATTATGAAAAAAAAGTAGAAATTATAAAAAAATACTTTCTAGAGAATTATGATTTTAATATTAATGAGTACGAAAATATTGAATATAAAGCTTTTCCTATTCCAAGCTTAGAATTTAAAAAAGCTCAAATAAAATTTTTGAAATCAAACGCAAATTTTAAAATAAATTATCTTAAAGTTTATCCAAAGATTTCTAGCATTTATAACTTAAATAATTTTGAGGCTAAAAAGATCATTATTGAAGGAAACGATGTTACTCTAAAAGCCTCAAATTTCTACATTTTCATTGAACAGCTATTAAAACAAAAAAAAAAACTATCCATTAAAAATTTAAACTTAAAGATTTTAAATGATGATAAATTAATATTTAGATTAGAAAATATATTTTTTTCAAATTTTGGGTATAAAAAAAATTCTATTGAAGGGAAAGTATTTGGAAAAAATTTTAAGGCAGAATTGGGAGATAATCTTAAATCCATTAAGTTTAAATTATTAAATTCAGGCATCAGTGTCGACCTTGATTTAGATAAAAAAAACAAAAATGGTACTGTAAAATCTAAAATTCTTAATACTAATCTCAAATTTGATTTTGAATACGATAGTGAAAAGCTAAAGATTTTTAATTCTTATTTAAGAAGTAAAAATATTTCATTTGATAATGAAACTTCAATAACTTTCATCCCATTTTTAGATATAAAAACAAATTTTAAGATCGAGGAATTTAATAAAGAAATATTACAAAAAATCAATTTTTCTAAATTAATGGAGCATAAGAATATCATTAAAAAGATTAATAGTAAAAACACCATAATGTACAAACCTAAAAATTTTTCAAAGAATTTTGTTGATGACTTAAATTTAAAAGTTGATCTTGCATACGGCAGACTTAACTATAAAAAAGATTTTTTGATTAAAAAGAATCTTTTCAAATGTGAAGGTGATTTAAATATATTAGAGGAATATCCGTTGCTATTTTTTGATTGTTCAATTCTTATAAATGATAGAAAAAAACTTCTTAAAAAATTTTCAATAAATACAAAAAGAAGCAATGATGCTTTAGAATTAAAAGCAAAAGGAAATTTAAATATATTAAATAAAAAAATTAATTTTGATCGAATATTCTTAAATGAAAAAAAGTTACCAAAAGAAGATTTAAAGTACCTAAAGAATTCTTTTGAAACTATTTTGTTTAATGAAAGTTTTTTAGAAATATTTGAAATAAAAAAAATTAAAAATTATATCCTAGAAATTATTTAGGTTTTGTCATTTTTAAAGGATTCATAATCTTGTCGTATTCATTTTCTTTTATAAGTCCGGCTTTAATAACTTCGTGCTTCAAGGTGGTGCCATTTTTATATGCTGTTTTTGCAATAAATGCAGCTTTATCGTAACCAATTTTTGGTGCTAATGCCGTAACTAGCATTAAAGAATTATCTAACAAATTTTTAATTCTTTTTTTATCAGCTTTAATTCCTTTTACACAATACATTGAAAAAGTTTTTGAGGAGTCACTCATAATTTCAATTGATTGTAAAATATTATGGATGATTAATGGTTTGAAAACATTTAATTCAAAATGTCCGTGAGAACCTGCCATTGTTATTCCATTATGATTACCAATTACTTTTACACAAACCATCGTTACTGCTTCAGATTGAGTTGGATTAACTTTTCCAGGCATTATGGAAGAACCAGGCTCATTGGAAGGAAGAATAAGTTCTCCATAACCTGCTCTTGGACCAGAACCTAGAAATCTAATATCATTAGCTATTTTCATTAAACAAACAGCTGTAGTATTTAAAGCTCCCGAAAAGTTAACAATTTCATCATGTGCTGCTAGAGCTGAAAATTTATTCACAGCTGGTGTAAATTGGATTTTGGTAATTTTGCTTATCTCTTTAATAATTTTTTTATCGAAATTTTTTCTAGTGTTTAGACCAGTTCCAACTGCAGTTCCTCCTTGGGCTAATTGATAAATTTCTTTTAAGGCAACCTCTATTCTAATAATACATTTTTTTAGTTGCGCATGATAACCTGAAAATTCTTGACCCAAGGTTAAAGGAGTAGCGTCTTGTAAATGTGTTCTTCCAACTTTTACAATAGTTTTAAATTCTTTTGATTTTTTTGCTAATTCTTTTTCTAATAATTTTAATGATGGTAAAAGTTTTTCTTTTGTCTTTAATGCTATAGCAATATGCATTGCTGTTGGAAACACATCATTTGTAGACTGAGATTTATTTACATGATCGTTAGGATGAACTGGTTTTTTTGATCCTAATTTACCACCCATCATTTCAATTGCTCTGTTAGCTATAACTTCGTTAACATTCATATTTGTTTGAGTGCCAGAGCCAGTTTGCCAAACTTTTAGAGGAAAATGATCATCGTGTTTTCCTTTGATAACTTCTTCAGAAGCCTTAATGATGTATTTAGCTATTTTTGGATCTAAATCTTTATTTTTAGCATTAACAATTGCTGCAGCTTTTTTAATAATAGCTATAGAATGAATTACTAAGGGTCTTACTAAAAAATCTCCGATATTAAAATATTTGTTAGATCTTTCAGTCGAAGCCCCCCAATACTTATCACCAGGAACTTTAATTTTTCCAATACTATCGAATTCTGTTCTGTATTTCATCTTTGATTCTTTGATATAATACACTCTTATTAAGAAATTATAAATTAAAAGGATAAAAATGAGTAATTTTAAAAATGTTAAAAAATTTATGGAAACTTTTGGTCAAGAAATCAAAGAAAAAGCTAGCTTTCCAAATGATAAAATCACCTCTCTGAGATATGATCTTATCAAAGAAGAGCTAGATGAATTCAAAGAGGCGATTGAAAAAAAAGACATAAAGGAGGTAGCAGATGCTTTGACTGACATACTTTATGTGACTTACGGGGCAGGCCATGCATTTGGAATTGATTTAGATAAATGTTTTGAGGAAGTTCAAAATTCAAATATGAGTAAGTTAGGTAAAGACGGAAAACCAATTTATAACGAAAAAGGCAAAGTAATGAAAGGACCAAATTACTTTAAACCTAACTTAAGTAAATTCGTAGCATGATTAAAGAAAATTTATATTGGGTCTTATTAGGAATAGCTGTAGGTATATTGATCTATTTAGCAGATAAATATATTTTTTAATGAAAAAACTTAAACCTAAACCGCACCAATCTTGGGCTTGGTGTTCTACTTTAACTATCTTAATGGGAGCAATAACCGCAGCACTCGGATACTATCCTTTATACTGTTATATTTTTTTAATTGGCAATAGTGGATTAGCAATAGTTTCTTGGTTATGGAATGAAAAGTCTTTAGTAGCATTAAATACTGGTTTAGCTGGAATTTATTTAGTTGGCTTAATCAATCTTTACTTCGGCTAAGAATATAAAGGGGCGTTCTGGTGCCAGGTGCCCCAAACCTCAAAAATTTATTGAACTGGAACAACGTAATTAGGAGTATAAGTCCTGTGCTTGTCAGTAATTGAGTCAGTAATCCCTAGATCAAAAAATACTACACTTCCACCAAGTTTAGCTCCTTCAATTTCACTAGGAATACTTCCAAATGCTTTTTTGCCAGATTTAGTTTCACAATCAAATCTTAAAGCATCATCAGATCTTCTGACCATAGAAGTTCCAGGTATATTAGCCTGCAAAGAAACTCTTTTGTTAGATAAATTACATTTACCAGTTTCTCCATTTGAAAAAGATAAAGTTACAGGAACATTTGCATCATTTACTATTGTTGCACATCCTGTAAAAATAAAAGTGCATAAAATTAATAATAATTTTTTCATAAGCTCTTTAATCATTACATAAGCAATTAGTCTATCATTTTTTAGTTGTAAAATTTAAAGCTTAATAGGGTCGTTCTGTTGCCAGGTGCCCCGAATAACCTAAAAATCTACCAAGCTCCGAACCAAATACCTACACCGTGAACTATTGCTATTGGAAACATAATCGCTCCCGCAATTAAAAATCCCCATCTATCATCAGAGAAGCATACAAATAAATGAGTGAACCATGCTGCTGTACTAGCTGCAATTAATAACATTCCAAATAAACCACCTAATCTTTCCATCTAATCCTCCTTTTTATTTTTGTTTAATAAATATTTCAATAACATCAATAATCCTAAAGGCGGAAAAACAATCGCTATGATAGGTATGCCTCTAATACTAAGAGGTTTAATTTTTTTATTGTTGTTATTATCATTTTCCATCAATTAATAAATTATCATTATTTGAACTCTCTAGTCTATGATTTTGATTGTAGATTTAAGGGGCGTTCTGTTGCCAGGTGCCCCGGACCCCGTTACTTAATTAACAAAGTTAATTAAGCTGCAAGTGCGTAACTTTCGTTAGCATTTGTAAATTGGCCCGTTACGTCGGAACCATCTCGTACGAAAGAATAGCCTTTAGACATCCGTCGATCCTAATTCACCCCCATAAGTTGTAAATGGTGGAGGTGGTGGGTACTGCCCCCACGTCCGTAATGTTTATTACGAAATTCGTTTATCGTCATAGTTGGAAAACCAACACTATTAATATAAAACTCTTAAGAAGAGATTCAATAATTAATTTCAAAATGAAACTTACACCAGAACAAAAGCAAGAAATTGCAGACCAACAGGCACAAAAAAACTCAACAAAAAGAGTTACTTCCCCTGAATTAGAAAAAATACTCTACGAAGCATTACCAGTTTTAGATCATGGATTTGTGAGAGTGGTTGATTATATGGGAGATGATAGTTCTATTGTTCAGTCGGCTAGAGTTTCATACGGTAAAGGAACAAAAAAAGTTTCCACTGATGAAGGTTTAATCAAGTACCTCATGAGACATTGGCATTCTACGCCATTTGAAATGTGTGAAATTAAATATCATGTTAAACTTCCAATATTTATAGCTCGTCAATGGATTAGACATAGAACAGCAAACGTTAATGAATACTCAGCAAGATATTCAATTTTAGATAAAGAGTTTTATATTCCAGCTAAAGATCAATTATCAGCACAATCAACTTCTAATAGACAAGGAAGAGGCGATTTAATTACAGGAGAGCAAGCTGATGAAGTTTTAAAAATTTTAAAAGATGATGCCACACGAACTTACGATAACTATGAAAAAATGCTTAACGAAAGATATGATGGTTCAACTATCGATGAAGGAAAGACTGGTTTAGCAAGAGAACTTGCTAGAATGAATCTAACTTTAAACTCATATACTCAGTGGTACTGGAAAACAGATTTATTGAATTTATTAAACTTCTTATTTTTAAGAGCAGATAGCCATGCCCAATATGAAATAAGAGTCTATGCTGAAACAATGTTAGATACTGTTAAAAAATGGGTACCAATTTCTCATGCAGCTTTCTTAGATTATAGAGTAGGCGCAGTACACGTTTCAGCAAAAGGTAAAAAAGTTATTCAGCAAATGGCAAAAGGTGAGAATGTAAGTCATGAAAGCTCTGGTTTATCCAAAAGAGAATGGAATGAATTAATGACGTCATTTGATTTTAAAGATAAGCTTATTTAAAATTTATAAGCAATTTCGCTAACTAAATAGTTTCTATTCTGATCTTGGTTTGTTGAGCCTATTGGACCTTTACCCATATTATCAACGTACTTTAAATTAAATCCGATCTTGTCTGTAATTTCACTCTCGAATTTTATTGATTTTGTTCCTCTCAAATTAACACCTTCAGCATAACCAATTTTTAAATGCACTGGCTTATCTTTTATTTTAACAAAGTTTTTTTTATTAAATCTTAAATCAAAAACTCTTTGAGAATGCCTCACTCCTGCCAACACCGCACCATCGGAAAGCTCTTCTCTATAATCCCCTGAAATAAAAAGGTCTTTTGAGAAATATTGTTGAACAACTAAACCTAAGTGAGAACTATCGATTTGTTTTTTTGGATTTTCATCATGATGCAAAATTTTTCCATAAGGATAAAAAAAAGTTCCTCCTAATTTATACATCAAGCCTAATCTTTGATTATATCTTATGTTGGCCGTTTCATCACCAGACGTTGTATCATTATAGTTTATCACGTAATTAAAACTTTTAATAGATAAGCTTTCATTGATTGGGTAAGTAAAATGTAAATCTAAAGCCGGACCTGGTCTGGTATCATCATATCTTGTACCTAAATCATCTACGAGCGTTGAAAAATATCTAATCTGCCCATTAATTTTTAAATTTGAAATATCTGATAAAACAGAATTGAATGGAAGCAAAAATACTAAAAGAAAAAATATTTTTTTCATTGTAATATTTAAATACAAAAACTAATTTAATGAAAGTTTTATTTTTTTTGCTATATCGATGAATAGCTTTGAAACCTCATGATCTGGATTAAAATGTATTAAAGGTTCACCTTTATCAGCTGAAGATCTTAAATCTTGGTGAATTGGCAAGCTACCTAAGAATTCCTTATTAAATTCTTTAGCAGTTTTCTCTACTCCACTTTCACCAAAAATTTTATATTCTTTACCATCATCTCCTTTGAAGTAGCTCATATTATCTATTAGTCCTAAAATTTTTACTCCAGTTTTATCAAACATTTGAATTCCTCTTTTTACATCCAGCAAAGCTAAATCTTGTGGAGTTGACACAATTACTGCTCCATCAACTTTAACTTGTTGAGCAAAAGTTAATTGTGTATCACCTGTGCCGGGTGGCATATCAACTATAATTACGTCTCTATCTTTCCATAAAACACTTTGAGTCATTGTTTTAATTGCACTAATAACCATAGGCCCTCGCCAAATCATTGGGGTTTGTTCATCAACTAAAAAACCCATAGACATACATTGAGCATCATATTTTTCTAGAGGTATCATTGCTTTTCCATCTTCACTTTTTGGTTTTTCATTTAAGTTAATTAATTTTGGAAGTGATGGACCGTAAACATCAGCATCAAGTATTCCAATTTTTAATCCTAAATTTTGAAGAGCAAAAGCAAGATTGACCGCAACAGTAGATTTCCCTACACCACCTTTAGCACTAGAAACTAAGATTACAGACTTTGTTCCATTAATTGGAGTTTTTACGAATAATTTTGGAGGTGGTTTTTGGCTCATCTTTTTACTTTATCAAATGATTTAGACATTTTAGCGCTCCTTCTTAACTTGTTTTCGAGTAAAAAGTCACTATATAAAGTGTCATGAGTTTTAAAGACAAGATTTTAAAGAACCAGTCGCCTTGGGGTTCACCTCCAGGTGGAGGAAGCCAAGGTTCTCCTGGTGGAAATGGATCTGGTACAAGACAAGATCCACCAAATCTTGATGATATCATTAGAAATTTACAAAAAACCGTAAATAAATTTTCAGGTGGAAAATCTGGAGGTTCAAGACCAATAATTATTGGTTTAATGGTTTTAGTTTTACTTTATTTAGCGAGCGGTCTTTACAGAGTTTTACCAGATGAACAAGGTGTTGTTTTAAGATTTGGAAAATATGTAAACACTACTCAACCTGGATTACATTATCACTTTCCAACTCCGTTTGAGCGAGCGCTTACTCCAAAAGTTACAAAAGTTAATCGTGTGGATGTTGGTTTTAGACCCGCAAGTGATACTGGTAGATCATCAGGTGTAGGCAATGTTCCTGAAGAAAGTTTAATGCTTACAGGAGATGAAAATATTGTAGACATTAACTACTCAGTTTTCTGGGTTATAAAAGATGCGCAGAAATTTTTATTTAATATTCAAAGTCCAGTAGAAACTGTGAAAGCTGCATCTGAAACTGCAATGAGAGAAGTGATTGCAAAAAATAATATTCAAAATATTTTAACTGAAGGAAGAGCAAGTATTGAAATTGAAGTTCAAAATATCACACAACAAATTTTAGATGAGTATGGTTCTGGAATAGAAATTACTCAAGTACAAACACAACAAGCAGATCCACCTGAACAGGTGATTGATGCTTTTAGAGATGTTCAAGCCGCAAGAGCTGACAGAGAAAGATCTAAGAATGAGGCAGAAGCTTATGCTAACGATGTTATACCGAGAGCACGAGGTGAAGCAGAACAAGTTTTACAACAAGCTGAAGCTTATAAAAAAGAAGTAGTAGCAAAAGCAGAGGGTGAAGCAAGCAGATTTTTAGCAATTTACAATGAATACAAAAACGCAAAACAAGTTACCCAAGAGAGAATGTATCTTGAGACAATGGAAAAAGTTTTAGCTGATATTGATAAAGTTATTATAGATAAAGAGTCAGGCTCAGGTGTAGTACCTTATTTACCTTTACCAGAGCTTAGAAAATCAGGGAGCAACAATTAATGAAAGGCGCTAAATTAATACTTCCAGGAATAGTTTTAATTGCTGTTGTTATATTTCAATCACTATTTATAGTTCAAGAAATAAGCCAAGCAATTGTACTTCAGTTTGGTGATCCTAAAAAAATTGTAACTAAAGCTGGATTAAACTTCAAATTACCATTTATTCAAAACGTAGTTTATTTAGATAAAAGAATTTTAAACTTAGATAATGATCCAGAGGAAGTTATTGCAGCTGATCAAAAAAGATTAATTGTAGATGCATTTGCAAGATTTAAAATTGTAGATCCTCTAAAGTTCTATATTTCAGTAGGAAACGAAAGAGTTGCAAGATCAAGACTTTCAACAATTATCAATTCTAGAATTAGAGGTGTATTAGGTACGCAGGAACTTGCTACTTTATTATCAACTGATAGAGCAAGACAAATGCAAATCATTCAATCCCAAGTTAATGAAGAAGCTAAAAATTTTGGAATTGAGATTGTAGATGTGAGGATTAAAAGAGCAGACTTACCTCCCGCAAACAGTGATGCTATATATAAAAGAATGCAAACTGAAAGAGAGAGAGAAGCAAAAGAATTTAGAGCTCAAGGTGCTGAGATTGCGCAGAAGATTAGATCAACAGCTGATAAAGATGTGACAGTTCTTTTGGCTGAGGCAAATAAAAAATCAGAGATTATGAAAGGTGAAGGCGATGGTTTGAGAAATAAAATTTTTGCTGATGCCTTTGGAAAAGACCCGCAGTTCTTTGGATTTTATAGAGCGATGCAAGCTTATGAGAAAGCATTAATAGGCGGCGAGACTTCGTTAGTTCTATCTCCTGATAGTGAATTCTTTAAATTTTTTGGCAAATCAATTAAACCAGCAGCAAAAAGATAAGTTGTCCCCAGTTGAAAGAATTAATTACAGCAATAGGTTTACTTTTTTTTATTGAGGGACTTTTTTTAGCCATTATCCCGTCAAGAATAAAAAATATTTTAGAATTAATTAAGAAAACACCTGAGAGCAAACTTAGAACTTTAGGAGTTGTTTTTTTGATTATAGGATTTTTAATAATTTGGTATATAAAAAATTAAATGAGCTTTCTAAAAAAAATATTCCTCGTATTCATAGTAATTAGTTTTTCAGCATTACAATCTAAACCAGTTCCAGATTCATTTGCAGATTTAGCTGAAAAATTAATGCCTTCAGTTGTTAATATTTCAACAACGCAAACAGTAAAAACAACTTCTAATCCTTTTCCATTTCAATTTCCTCCAGGGTCACCATTTGGTGAAATGTTTAAGGATTTCGAGCAACCAAGAGAGAGAAAAGCTTCTTCTTTAGGCTCTGGATTTATAATTAAAGAAAATGGAACGGTAATTACAAATAATCACGTTATAGCTAATGCTGAAGACATTTTAGTAAGAGTAGGTGATAAAGAATACAAAGCAAAAGTAGTTGGAGCTGATCCATATATGGATATTGCTGTTTTAAAAATGGAAACAAAAGACAAGTTCACTCCAGTAAGTTTTGGAGACTCTGATAAAGCAAGAGTTGGAGATTGGGCAGTTGCAATTGGAAATCCATTTGGTTTAGGCGGAACAGTAACAGCTGGAATTATTTCTGCGAGAAACAGAGATATTAATTTAACAAGATACGACGACTTCATCCAAACAGATGCATCGATTAACCAAGGTAATTCTGGTGGACCATTATTTAATTTAAAAGGTGAAGTAATTGGTATTAACACTGCAATCATAGCGCCAGGTCAATCAGGATCAATTGGAATTGGTTTTGCAATTCCAGCAAATGCTGCATCAAATGTAATTGATCAACTTATGGAGTTTGGTGAAACAAAAAGAGGTTGGTTAGGAGTAAGAATTCAGGAAGTTACAAAAGAAATCGCTGATGTAGAAAAATTAAAAAGACCAGAAGGTGCTTTAGTTGCAAGTGTCGGTGAAAATAGTCCAGCAGATAAAGCTGGCATTAAAGCTGGAGATATTATTTTAGAATTTGACGGTAAAAAAATTGATACAATGAGAACACTTCCAAAAGTAGTTGCTAATACAAAAGTTGGCAAAAGTGTTCAACTAAAAATTTGGAGAAATAAAAAATTAATTACCAAAAGATTAACTTTAGGGAGATTAGAGTCTTCTGAAGAGTTTAAAGAAAAGAAATCTCAAACTGTTCCTAAAGACATAGAGATTGATGTATTAAAAATAACTGTAAGAGATCTTACAGAGCAAGATATAAAATCTAGAAACTTAAAAGAAGGTTCAACTGGAGTAGTAATAGTTGATATCGCAAACCGAAGTCCATTAATAAATCTTTTAAGTGTTGATGATGTAATAATTGAAGTTCAAAAAAAATCTGTAAAAGATACTTCTGATTTGAATAAGATTGTTTCAGATATTTTTAAAAAAGGGGAAAAGACTTTACTCCTTACAGTGATTAATAAAAATAATCAAAGAAACTATTTAGGCGTTAAAATAAATTAATTTTGTCCAAAAAAATAATTTTATTAGCGGGACCCACAGCATCTGGAAAATCAAAACTAGCAATACATTTAGCTAAAAAATTAAATGGTGAAATCATTAATGCTGACAGCATGCAAATTTACAAGGAATTCACTATTCTTTCCTCACGTCCAAATAAATCTGAATTAAAAAAAGCAAAACATCATCTATATGGTCTAATATCAGTTAAAAAATATTTTTCTGCTGGGGATTGGCTTAAAGAGGCTAAGAAAAAAATAAAACTTTGTTTCAAAAATAAAAAACTACCAATTATTGTAGGTGGAACCGGTTTATATTTTAATACTATTACTAAAGGGATAAGCAAAATTCCTGACATTGACTCAAAAACAAGAATAAAAGTTAGAAACTTATTTAAGAAATTAGGATACAAAAAATTTTATGAAAAGTTATTGGTACTAGACCCTAAAGTTAAAAATAAAATTTTACCTTCTGATAGTCAAAGAACTCAGAGAGCATATGAAGTAAAGCTTAAAACAAAGAAATCATTATTCGATTGGATAGCAGATACAAAATCAGATTTTGTTGATTATGATATCAAAAAGATTTTTTTGAATACTCCTAGAGAGGAGTTGCTTGCAAAAATTTACAATAGGACAGAACAAATGTTTAAGCAAAATTGTATTGCTGAGGTAAAAAAATTTAATGCATTTAAGCTAAAGAAGATTTTTTCAGCACATAAATTGATTGGTGTACAAGAAATAACAAAATATTTAGATAAAAATTTAACTCTTAATGAATGCAAGGAGCTTATTAATATAAAGACAAGACAGTATGCTAAAAGGCAAAACACATGGGCTAGAGGGCATATGAAGAACTGGAATAAGCTTTATTCAAAAAATTTCTCTATTCTCATAAAAAAATCTTTAAAAGCTGTAAGCTAAAACTTGACGATAAGTATTTCTAGGCTAGATTGTATGAATGCCAAAATTATTAAGTGGAGCGGAAATAGTTTTTAAAGCACTTGAAGACCAAAAAGTTGAATATATTTTTGGTTATCCTGGAGGTGCGGTTTTACCAATTTATGATGAACTAAAAAATCATAAATCTATTAAACATATTTTGGCAAGACATGAACAAGGTGCGGGTCACGCAGCAGAAGGTTATGCAAGATCAAGCGGCAAGCCCGGAGTTTTATTAGTTACATCAGGACCTGGAGCAACAAACGCTGTTACTGCTTTGACAGATGCTTATATGGATTCTATTCCAGTAGTTTGCATTTCAGGACAAGTCCCAACTCACTTAATTGGAACTGATGCATTTCAAGAATGTGACACAACAGGAATAACAAGACCTTGCACAAAACATAATTGGTTAGTGAAAGATGTAAATGATTTAGCAGATGTCATGAACCAAGCATTTGAAATTGCAACAACAGGTCGACCTGGACCTGTCTTAGTAGATATTCCAAAAGACATTCAATTTAATAAGGGCGTGTACAAGGTTAATAAAAATAAATTAGTAAAAAAATTAAATGGCGTTCTATCAAATAAAATAAATTTAAAAGAAGTAGACAAGTTCATTGAGATGATTAAACAATCATCTAAACCAATTTTTTATACTGGTGGTGGCGTAATTAATTCAGGACCTGAAGCAAGTGAATTATTAAGAGAGTTAGTTTCTTTAACAGGTTTTCCAATCACTTCAACATTACAAGGATTAGGAGCTTACCCAGGTGATGATCCGCAATTTTTAGGAATGCTTGGAATGCATGGAACTTATGAAGCCAATAATGCAATGCATGATTGTGATTTGATGATCAATATTGGTGCACGATTTGATGATAGAATTACTGGAAAGATAGACGAGTTTTCACCAAAGTCTAAAAAGATTCATGTTGATATCGATCCATCTTCTATCGGGAAGAATGTACAAGTAGATCTTGCAATCACAAGCGATGTAACTCAGCTGTTACAAGCGGTGATAAAAAGATTTAAAGAAAAAAATAAAAACTTTATTTCATCAAATAAACAAAAAACTGCAAAGTGGTGGAGTCAAATAGATAAATGGAGAGAAAAAAAATCTCTAAACTTCATTAATAGCAAAGAAACTATAAAACCTCAGCATGCTATTCAAAGACTTTATGAATTAACCAAAGATCAAGATACTTTTATTACTACGGAAGTTGGTCAACACCAAATGTGGGCTGCACAACATTATAAGTTTAATAAACCTAATAGATGGATGACATCTGGAGGATTAGGTACAATGGGTTATGGTTTGCCTGCAGCTATTGGAGTTCAAATAGCACATCCAAAAAAATTAGTTGTAGATGTAGCTGGTGAAGCTTCGATATTAATGAATATTCAAGAGATGTCGACCGCAATACAATATAGACTTCCTATAAAAATTTTTATTTTAAATAATGAATACATGGGAATGGTACGACAGTGGCAAGAGCTTTTACATGATAAAAATTATTCAGAAAGTTACACTGAAGCTCTACCTGATTTTGTTAAATTAGCCGAAGCTTATGGTGCAGTTGGAATAAGAGCTAAAACACCTGATGAATTAGATGAAAAAATCAAAGAAATGATTTCTGTAGATAAACCTGTAATTTTTGACTGTGTAGTAGACAAAGCAGAAAATTGTTATCCAATGATACCATCTGGAAAACCTCACAACCAAATGCTTCTTGGACCTGAAGATGAAAAAGAAGAAGTTTCAGACGAAGGAAAAACTTTAGTTTAATGCCAAAACCAAAATCAGCATACAGCCAACCATCTAAATTTGGAAAAGAGGATCACCATATTATTGTTGTTTGGGTTGATAACGAAGCTGGAGTATTGGCTAGAGTCATCGGTTTATTTTCTGGTAGAGGATATAACATTGAATCACTAGCAGTTGCTGAAGTAGATAAAAAGAAACACGTTTCTAGAATAACAATTGTTACCAAAGGAACACCTGAAGTTATTCAGCAAATTAAGTTACAGTTAGGAAAACTTATTCCAGTTCATAAAGTTGCAGATTTTTCAAGAAATGACCCGGATATCATATTTAAAGAGCTAGCACTCTTTAAATTAGTTGGAACAGCTGCAAAGCAAAAAAAAGCTAAGTTAATGTGCAAAAAATTTAATCCAGTAGTGCTAGATAAAACACAAAAGTCTTTTGTAATTCAAGTGACTGCCTTAAGAAGAGATATTGATAAATTGATTGCAAATTTAAAGCCTTTAGGGTTAATTAGCACTTCAAGAACTGGTGCAGTTGCGATGACCAGGGGAAAAGAAGTTTTTACACAATAGGAGAAAATTATGAAAACATTTTATGAAAAAGACGCAGACGTAAATTTAATTAAAAATAAAAAAGTTGCTATCTTTGGTTATGGAAGCCAAGGTCACGCTCACGCACTTAATTTAAAAGATAGTGGAGTTAAAGAAGTTGTAGTTGCTTTAAGAGAAGGTTCTTCAAGTGTAAAAAAAGCTGAGAGTGAAGGTTTAAAAGTTATGTCATTATCAGATGCTGCAGCTTGGGCTGATGTAGTAATGATGTTGACCCCAGATGAATTGCAATCTGAAATTTACAAAAATCATATTGAGCAAAGAATGAAACAGGGAACAAGTTTAGCATTTGCACATGGTTTAAATATTCATTTTGATTTGATTAATGCTAGAAAAGATTTAGATGTTTTTATGGTTGCTCCTAAAGGTCCGGGACACACTGTAAGAAGTGAATATCAAAAAGGTGGCGGAGTTCCATGTCTGATGGCTGTCCATAAAGATAGTTCAGGTAAAGCTAGAGATCTTGCTTTGTCATACGCTTCAGCGATTGGCGGAGGTAAATCAGGAATTATTGAAACAACTTTTAAAGATGAGTGTGAAACAGATTTATTTGGTGAACAAACAGTTCTTTGCGGAGGATTAGTTGAATTAATTAAAAATGGTTTTGAAACATTAACCGAAGCTGGCTATCCACCTGAAATGGCTTACTTTGAAACATTGCACGAAGTAAAATTAATAGTCGATTTAATTTATGAAGGTGGAATAGCAAATATGAATTACTCGATTTCTAACACAGCTGAATATGGTGAATACGTGTCAGGTAAGAGAATTGTAGATAGCAAAACAAAAGAGAAGATGAAAGAGGTCTTGAAAGATATCCAATCTGGTAAATTTACTAAACAGTGGATGGATGAACATAAAACAGGTCAAAAAAACTTCCTAAAAATGAGGGAAGATTTGGCCAAACATCCTATTGAAAAAGTAGGGAAAGAGCTCCGGGCTATGATGCCTTGGATTGGTAAAAACAAATTGGTTGATAAAGACAAGAATTAACCCAATCTGATTTACTAAAACTTCTATAAGTTACATAATTATTGCAAATTCTATCTTTGATTGTATTATGTGGAACTTTTGATTTTCAAAAGTTTAAAACATGACTGATAAAAATAGAATTATAATTTTCGATACAACAATGCGTGACGGTGAACAATCACCCGGCGCATCAATGAGTTTAGAAGAGAAATTACAAATCTCTAGAGTGTTTGATGAATTAGGCGTTGATGTAATAGAAGCAGGTTTTCCAATCGCTTCTCCAGGAGATTTTGAAGCTGTAACAGAAATAAGCAAATCATTAAAAAAATCTATTCCTGCAGGATTAGCACGAGCAACAAAAAAAGATATTGATGCATGTCATGAGTCTTTAAAGCATGCAAAAAATTTTAGAATTCATACTTTTATTTCGACAAGTCCGCTTCACATGAAGCACAAATTAAATAAATCACCAGAAGAAGTTTTAGAGTCAATAAAAGAAAGCGTAACTTACGCAAGAAAATTCACTGATGATGTAGAGTGGTCTTGTGAAGACGGAACAAGGACTGATATGGATTATATGTGTAAGACTGTTGAACTTGCAATTAAATGTGGTGCAAAAACAATTAATATTCCAGATACAGTTGGCTACACAGTTCCTTCAGAATTTAAAAAAATTATTGAGACATTATTAAATAAAGTACCAAACATAGATAAAGCAATTCTTTCTACTCATTGTCATAATGATTTAGGTTTAGCAGTTGCTAACTCATTAGCTGGTGTTATGGCTGGTGCGAGACAAATAGAGTGTACAATTAATGGAATAGGTGAAAGAGCAGGTAACGCTGCACTTGAAGAAGTTGTTATGGCTATGAGAACAAGACATGATTTAATGCCTTACACAACTAATATAAATACAAAATTATTAAGTAAAGCATCTAAAGTTGTTTCAAACGCAACTGGTTTTCCTGTTCAGTTTAATAAAGCAATTGTTGGAAAAAATGCATTTGCACATGAGTCAGGTATTCACCAAGACGGAATGTTAAAAAATAGAAACACTTATGAAATTATGACACCTGAAAGTGTTGGAGTTAAAAAAACTTCTTTAGTCATGGGTAAACACTCTGGGAGACATGCTTTTAGAGATAAGTTATCAGACATGGGTTATGTAGGAATAACAGATGATGTAATAGACTCAGCTTTTGGAAAATTTAAAATCTTAGCAGATAAGAAGAAACATATTTACGATGAAGATATTGCAGCAATTATAGATGATAATTTAGTAACTGAGGATAATGTAATTAAATTAAAATCTTTAAAAGTTTTTGCTGGAACAGGTGAGCCTCAAAAAGCAGAGATGACTTTAGAAGTTTATGGTGAAGTTAAATCGGCTACGGAATCAGGTGATGGGCCAGTTGATGCAATATTTAAATGTATAAAAAATCTTTACCCTCATAACGTCAAACTTTTGTTATACAATGTGCATGCTGTTACAGAAGGAACGGACGCACAAGCAACAGTGAGTGTTAGAATTGAGGAAAAAGGTAAAACAACGGTAGGTCAAGCAGCTGACACTGATACTTTAGTAGCTTCTGCAAATGCATACCTTAATGCATTAAATAAATTAATCATTAAAAGAACTAAAACTGCGCCAGATCAAGTGACTAGCGCTCAACAATAGGAAGAAAAATATGTTTAAAGGTTTATCAGGTTTATCATCACTATGGTCACAAGATATGGCTATCGACTTAGGAACTGCTAACACGTTAGTAGTTTTAAAAGACCAAGGCGTTGTTTTAAATGAACCATCAGTAGTTGCTGTAATAGAAGATGCTGGCAGAAAATCTGTTCTAGCGGTTGGAGATGAAGCAAAAACAATGTTAGGTAGAACTCCTGGTAATATTTCAGCTATTAGACCACTAAAAGATGGTGTGATTGCAGATTTCGTTGTTACTGAAGAAATGATCAAGCACTTTATAAAAAAAGTTCACAAAAAAAATGCATTCGCAAACCCAAGAATTTTAATTTGCGTACCGACAGGATCAACTCCAGTTGAAAGAAAAGCGATTCAAGACTCTGCTTTAGCAGCAGGAGCTAGAAAAGTTCAACTAATTGAAGAGCCAATCGCAGCTGCGATAGGTGCTGGTTTACCAATTTCAGAAGCAACAGGTTCAATGGTTGTTGATATCGGAGGTGGTACAACGGAAATAGCCGTTATGTCATTAGGTGGCGTGGTTTATTCAAGATCGCTAAGGGTAGCGGGAGACGCACTTGACCAATCGATAATTGCTTACATGAGAAAGAAAATGAATTTAATGATCGGAGACTCTACTGCTGAGAAAATCAAAAAAGAAATAGGGACAGCAATTCCTTCATCAAGCAATACTTTCTTGATGAAAGGTAGAGATATCAGATCTGGAACTCCAAAAGAAATTGAATTAACCGAAAAAGATGCTTGTGAAGCTATTATGCCAATTTTAAATCAAATTTTAGGTGGAATTAAAGAGGCTTTAGAAAATACTCCTCCTGAATTATCCGCTGACTTAATTGATATGGGATTGGTATTAACAGGTGGTGGAGCTTTATTAAAAAATATTGATAAATTAATTTCTCAAGATACAGGACTTCCAGTAACGATAGCAGACGATCCTTTATCGTGTGTTGCAATAGGAACAGGAAGAGCTTTAGAGAACGAAGAGTTGTTTTCTACCATGTTATCTGAATATTAATTTATACCTAGATGTCAGTCAGTAGAGATGATTTTAGTATAGCGTTTCGTTCAGCTCTTTTACAAAGAGGAGCTTCTCATAAATTTTCAATACTTTCTTTATTTATTGTAGCATTAATAATTTTTTTTCTAGATATTTATGGTTTCCAAGCTGTTAAAACGACAAGAAGCTTCATTAATGATTTAGTTTACAGAATTACTTATTTAGCATCTACTCCAACAAGAATATTTCCAGGAATAAACCAAGGAGTTGCTAGCCATTTTAATTTAAAAAAAGAAAATGAAGAATTAAGACAAGTTATAGAGCGTTATAAGGCACAAGATCTAAACTTAGAGTATATATCGAATGAAAATAAAAATTTAAAAAAAGTTTTAGATACAGAAGATGTACAAAGTGTCTCAAATGTAGTCCTAGCTAAGGTTTTAGTAGATCGTAATAGTCCATTTTTAAAATCAATCATTATTAACAAAGGTAGTAAGGAAGGCATTATTAAGGGTATGCCAGTTACTCAAAATAAATATTTAATTGGTCGTATCGTTGAAACTAATTATTTATCTTCAAGAGTGTTATTATTAAATGATTTAAATAGCAGAATTCCTGTAACCTTTGACACAAGTAGCACTCAAGCAATCTTAACAGGAAATGGTACACGTAAACCTACTTTAGAGTATTTACCTGAAGGTTATATTTTTGAAGATGACATTACAGTTTTTGCATCTGGTAAAGATGGAATCTTCAACGCAGGAACACCAATAGGTAAAACAAAAGATAATGGCGAAGTAGATTTATTTGTTGATCCAAACCAATTGTCTTTCGTAACTGTAAATTTAATAAAACCAACTAAGGAAGTCTTTTAATGGCTAGAGGAAATTTTATAAATAAACTTTTCTCAACTGGTCCTTTATTCTTGCTATATTATTTATCAATAAGCGAAGTTGATACAAACTTAGAAAAATTATTTGAAGTTTTTTCCTTAAATTTACAAATTATTATAATTTATTTCTGGATAATAAAACGTCCTAATTTGATGGGAACGGGACATATTTTTTTCGCAGGATTAATTAACGATGTAGTGATGGGTTTCCCACTAGGAATAAGCTCACTTTCTTATTTAGTTGTTTGTTTCTTTGGAAACTACGTAAGAAATAAAAGTGTAAATACCACGATAGCTTCTGATTGGTTTACCTTCTTTATAGCTTTAATCTTTGCAAATTTATTATTCTTTTCTTTATTAAATAATTTTTCAGATGTAACAACTACATTTTCAAAAATTGGTTATAATACTTTCTTTACATTATTTGCTTTTCCAGTTTTCTGGCTACTATTCAATTTATATCAAATGAGTTTTATAGGATCTCAAGATGCTTAGTCCAGGGTCAGGTAACACAGTAATTAAATCAAAATTAATAAGCAGAAGGATGTTTTTAATAACAGCTGCAAAAGCTGTTGTGATGGTTGGATTAGTTGGAAGACTTATCTCTCTTCAAATTAATCAAGCTACAAAATATAAATCATTATCTGATAAAAATAGATTTAGAGAATGGAAGTTAGCTCCTGAACGAGGAGCAATTAAAGACTTTTTTAATAGAGAAATCGCATCTAATGAACCTTTATATCAAGTTCATCTAGTACCAGAAAATGCAAAAGACCTTGATAATCTTTTTGTAAGATTAAAAGCTATTTTAAATATTACTGATAACAGAGTTTCTTTTTTAAAGAGAAAAATTAGAAAACAAAAACCTTGGGAACCCATTATAGTTTCTGAAAATCTAAGTTGGTCTGATTTCTCAAGACTGAATTTGTTTTTACACGAACTTCAAGGAGTTGAACCTATTGTGTCTGTAGCTAGAACTTACCCTGACAATTCTTCTGCCCATATTCTAGGTTACGTATCTCAGATCAGCGCTAAAGACCTTAAAACAAAAGAGTATTTACAGGAATTATCAGTACCCGGCATGGCAGTTGGGAAAACTGGTTTAGAGAGAAAACTTGATGAGCAGATTATCGGTAAAGTTGGATATCAAAGATATGAAGTAAACGCATTTGGTAAAAGAATTAGAGAGATAAAAATAGATGCAGGTCAGGCAGGAAAAAGTTTCAAGACTACATTAGATTATGAAGTGCAAAAATATACTGCTGAATTATTAAAAGATAAGGCAGCTGCTGTCTGTGTGATGGATATTTATAACGGTGATATTGTCTCTTTAGTTTCATCTCCAACTTTTGAACCTAATCAATTCGTTCATGGCTTAGACAAAAAATACTGGAATAGTTTAATTAAAGATGAAAAAAAACCTTTAGCCAATAAGGCTTTATCAGGTCTTTATCCACCAGGCTCTACTATAAAAACATTAGTAGCATTAAGTGCTTTAGAAAATAAAATTGTTAGACCTTTAGATACATTTAGATGTAAAGGAAAAATAGAACTTTACGGTGAAAAATTTCACTGCTGGGAGAAAAAAGGACACGGTATTGTTAATTTAAGAAAAGGTATTCAAAGATCATGCGATGTTTATTTTTATGAGATAGCAAGAAAACTTGGTGTTGACCGTCTTTCAGAAACAGCAAAAAGATTTGGTTTAGGTAAAAAAGTTTTAAGTGATTTTATTGAAGAAAGGCCTGGTGTTGTGCCTAATACTAAATGGAAGAAAAAATTTATTGGTCAAAACTGGTATTTAGGTGAAACGCTTCACTCTGGAATTGGACAAGGCTATTTCCAAAGTACACCTTTACAACTTTGCTTAATGACAGCTCAAATTGCTAACGGTGGTTTTGAAATTAAACCAAGAATAATATTTGATGGTAAAAATGATAATCTTAGAGATTACTTGAAGTTTAAAAATGAAAATCCTAATCAACCTTTGCCAACTGACTTATTGGTTACAAATTTTAAATTAAACCCACTTTTCAAAAACCAAGAACACGTTAATTTAATTAAAGATGCTATGTTTTCATCATCGAATGAACCTGGCGGAACTTCTTACAGACATAGATTTGAAAATTCAAAATTTACTTTTGCGGGAAAAACTGGTTCATCACAGGTTAAAAGATTCACTGAGGAACAACGAGAAGCAGAGGTTAAGCAAGAGAGTTTACCTTACAAAGATAGAGATCATGCATTATTTGTTGCATTTGCTCCTTACAAAAATCCTCAATACGCAATAAGCGTTTTAGTAGAGCATGGTGGTTCAGGAGGTAAAGCTGCTGCACCAATAGCAAAAAAAGTAATTAAAAAAGTTCTTGAAAGACATGAATTGAGAAGAAGCGTCAATAATTTAATTGGAGAACCTGTTTAATGTTACAGCAAAGATCAATTCAATCTTCACAATCTTTAAGAGATAAAATTTTATCTTTTGATTATATTTTAATTTTTTCAATTTTAGTTTTGGGGATCATAAGTATGTTTGCTATGTATTCAACAGATGGAGGTGAATTTAAGTATCATACTAGTAGTCATATTCTGCGTTTCTTTGTTTTTTTTGGGATGTTTTTAGCAATTTCTTTGATTCAAATAAGATTTTGGCATGAAACAAGTTATTTAATTTATTTTGTATTTTTTCTTTTATTACTTGGAGTTAAATATTTTGGTTTAACTTCATCAGGCTCACAGCGTTGGTTAAATCTTTATTTCATGAATCTTCAACCGTCTGAATTGATGAAAGTCGGATTAATTTTATTTTTAGCTAAATATTATCACCGTATATCAATTGAAAATATAAATAGCTTTAGGCATTTAGTTTTGCCTATAACAGCTCTTATTGGTCCTATTATTTTGGTAGCCACTCAACCAGATCTTGGAACTTCGATACTAATTGCTTCAGGTGGTATAGTTGTAGCTTGGCTAGCAGGTGTTAGAGCAAAATTTTTCATTTATTCAGGTGTAGCAATGATCGCTTTATTGCCTATAGCAATATCTTTTTTAAAGCCTTATCAAAAATCTAGAATTTTAACTTTTCTAAATCCCGAAAGAGATCCTTTAGGCGCCGGTTACCAAATCATCCAATCAAAAATAGCCATTGGCTCAGGAGGTTTATTTGGAAAAGGTTTTTTAAATGGCTCTCAGAGTTATCTGGACTACTTACCAGAGAAACACACTGATTTTATATTCACCTTATTCTCTGAAGAATTTGGATTTTTTGGTTCATTATTCATTTTATTATTATATGCGCTTATTATTTCTAGAATTATAAGGATAGGAAACATGACTAGAAGTAATTTTGGTAAATTATACTGTTATAGCTTTGCCACAGCCTTCTTTATATATGTAGTAGTTAATATGATGATGGTATTAGGCCTCCTACCTATTGTAGGATCACCTCTTCCAATCATGTCATATGGTGGATCATCTATGTTAGCGATCATGTTTGGTCTTGGTATTGTAATGTCGTGTAAGATTTATAAGGATGTTCCTGTAAATTAATTAAGCCTAAAATGATCAAAATAAATCAAAAAAAAAACTTGTATTACAGTAAAGAAGGTGATTAATTTATGAAAAAATTATATGTTTGGTGATAAGAAAAAAATTAAAGATTCAGAACGATCACTTATAAGTGAGACAGTTAGCATAGAGGGCACTATTAATAGCTCTGGTGCTATAGATGTTGCAGGGTTAGTAAAAGGCCCAGTTATTTCAAAAGAATTAATCGTAAGAGACACTGGTTCTATAACAGGATCAATTGAAGCCGATGACGTAGAAATACATGGTCACTTAGACGGTAAAGTTTCAGCACAAAATATTGTAATAGGTGCAACAGGTACAGTTAAAGGCGATATAGAATTTGGTGTTAATCTAAGAACAGAAAATGGAGCTGATATTGACGGTTACATTAAAAAAACTACCAGCTCTAAATCTAAATTAACAGATAGTTTCTTATTTAATAAAAAAGATAAAAAAGATTCTTCAACATCTTCAGAAGGCTCAGAGGACAGACCTGACGTCGTTAATAAAGAAGCAATCGCCTAATCTACCGCACTACTAATTTTCTAACATTACAATATAATTTCTTTAATGGAAAACTATAAATGTAAATCCGTTGGCATTGTAGGTTCAGGTATTCAAGGTGTTTGCACTGGCTTGCAATTAATTAAAAAAGGAATTCCAGTGACCATTTTCGATAGGCACGATCCTTTATCCAATGAATTTAAGCCAGCATCTTATGGGAACGCAGGACATTTTTCACCCTATGCAGTTTTGAAATTTAATAGGCCAGATATTTTAAAAGATGTTCCAAAAATGCTTTTTAGTTCCTATGGGCCTTTATCATTAAAATGGAATTATTTTTTTAAATTAATACCTTGGATTTCTCACTACTTAAAAAATTGTAATAAAAAATCTATGTTACATACTGCCAAATATATGCATCAAATTTGCAATTTAGCTGACTCCGCATATGAGGAAATTTTTAGAGAAATTGATACTACCAACATGTTAGAAAAAAAAGGAATTATTTATGTCTGGAGCAATAAAAATCTAAAAAGTAGAAATTTAGAAATAAAAGTACGTAATGATTTAGGCATTAAACAGAAACTTTTAAGTAAAAATGAAGTTTTAAAATTAGAACCTAATTTAAATCCAATATTTGATAAAGGAGTTTTATATGAAAACAGTATGTTTACGAAAGATCCACATGGAATATTAAAAGAAATTTTTAGGTTATTTTTAAAAAAAGGTGGAAAATTTTTACAAGAAGACATTAAAAGTTTAAAACAAATAAGTGAAAATAAGACTGTTATTAAATCTGAGCACAACGAATATAATTTTGAAAAAACAGTAATAGCAGCTGGTGCGTTTTCAAAAAAATTGACAGATCAACTAGGAGAAAATATACCCCTTGATACAGAGAGAGGTTATCACGTTCACTTTAAAGGTATGGAAAAATTAATTTCAAGACCAATAATTTGTTTAGATAGAGGTTTTAGTTTGTCGCCAATGAATCAGGGTTTAAGAGCAGTAGGCACGGTGGAATTAGGTGGCTTGGATAATCCGCCATCAAAAAAAAGAGTAGACTATATTATTAAATGCGCCAAAGAATTTTTACCACAACTTAAAGATCATTATGATGAATGGCTAGGTTTTAGACCTTCACTGCCAGATTTCTTACCTATTTTGGGTCCATCAGATAAAAATAAAAATATTATTTATGCATTTGGACATGACCATTTGGGATGGACATTAGGAGCTATAACAGGAAAAATCATTTCAGGAATTGTTTCTGAAGATAAAACAAACTTAGATTTATCTCCTTACAGTTCCAAAAGATTTAATTAGGAAATATTTGTCAAAAAATTATTTAGCTTATACATTTTTAATTTTTGCCACTTTATTTTGGTCGGGAAATTTTATTGTAGGAAAATTTGCAACTTTATATGAAGTTCCTCCAATGTCATTAAATGTTTTAAGATGGATTTCAGTTTGGATAATTTTACTTCCTTTTACTTACAAAGAAATTCTTGGCAATTTAGTTTATATAAAAAAAAAAATATTGGTTATTGGTTTTATGGGTGTAATAACTATTAGTTTGTTTAATTCAGTTGTATATTATGCTCTTAATTACACACAGATAATTAATGCAGTATTAGTGTTAGCTGCAATTCCAGCAGCAACAATTTTCTTATCCTCAATAATGAAAATTGAAAAAACAAATTTATTTCAAATATTAGGATTAGTTTTATCTATTATTGGTATTGGAGCTATTATTTCAAATGGAGAAGTCGAAAGGATTTTATCTTTAAGTTTTAATAAAGGCGATCTTTGGATGATAGTTTGCGTTTTAAGTTGGTCTTTGTATACCACATTGTTAAAAAAAAATAAGTTTAAGTTTTCTCAATTTACTTTAATTCAGCTAATGGTATCAGTAGGATTACTTTTTTTAATTCCACAATATTTTTATGAACAATCTATTGGTCTTGAAGTTAGATATAATAAAGCATTTTTTCTAATTCTTTTTTATGTTGTAATGTTTCCAGCAATCGCAGCTTATTATTTTTGGCAAAAAGGAATAGAGATTATAGGACCAAATAGATCCAGTATGTTTATTCAACTGATGCCTTTATTCAGTGCAGTAATGGCGATAATTATTTTTGATGAAAAATTTGAATTATATCATTTTGCTGGAGCAGCTTTTGTAGTATCAGGTATTTATCTATCAAATAAAAAAATCAATGATTAAAGTAGCTGTACTAGACGATTACCAAAACGCTTTTTCGCAAATTATTAACGTTGAAAAGTATAAAAATAAATTTGAATTTAAAGTTTTTCATGAGCCTTTTGCAGATGAACAAGAAGCAATAGTTGGGCTAGAAGAATTTGAAGCTTTGTTTGTCATGAGAGAAAGAACTATGATGACTAAAACTTTAATCGAGAGTTTACCTAAATTAAAATATTTAATGACATCTGGCATGAGAAACAAAGCCATTGATCTAGAAGCCGCAAAGAAAAAAAATATTATTGTTTGTGGCACAGAGATTAATTCTAACCCTGCAGCTGAAATAACATGGGCTTTAATTATAGGTCTTTGCCGAAATATGAAACAGGAAATCGATAATATGTTTCAAGGATATTGGCAAACGACTATCGGTCTTGAACTTAAAGGAAAAATGCTAGGTCTTATTGGTTTAGGTAAAATTGGCACTCAAGTTGCTAAAGTTGCAAAAGCTTTTGATATGGAAGTATGTGCTTGGAGTGAAAATCTAAATTTATCTCATGCTAACGAACTAGGAGTTTTACCTATGAGCAAAGAAGATTTATTAAAAAATTCAGACATCATATCAATTCACTTAGTTTTAGGCGAAAGATATAAAAATTTAATAACAAAAAAAGAATTAAGTCTGATGAAAAAAACAGCTTTCCTTATCAATACTTCTAGAGGACCAATTATTAATGAAAATGATCTAGTTGAATTTCTTAAAGATGAGAAGATAGCTGGAGCTGGGCTAGATGTTTATGATAAAGAGCCACTTCCTCAAGACCACAAGCTAAGATTTCTTCAAAATGCGATGTTATTGCCACATATTGGGTATGTTACTGCTGAAAATTACTCTAAGTTTTATAATCAAATGGTAGAGAATTTATTATCTTGTTTAGAAAATAAACCTCTAAGAGTTATTTCTTAATCTTTATACACATTCAAATTTTTGATAAACTCAAATTGATCAAGTGATTTGTTTTTTTTAAGTAAATAACTGATAGGTGAAGTTGAGGGAAATAATGAAAAAAATTACAGTCTTAATGTTCACATTAATTTTTTTATCTGGTTGCGTGGAGTCTGTAGCTCTATTAGGCCCAATGTCTGGTACCGGAAATATCGCTCAGTCAGCGCTTTCGTCTTCAATTAGTTATGGAGTTAAAAAACAAACAGGTAAAAGCCCTATGGAACACGCAGTGACATACGCTGAAAAACATAATCCTGAAAAAAAAAAATCTAAATGTATAAATTTAATTGAGTCAACTAACTCAGAAATTTGTGAAGCTGTAAAAAAAAATATTTTGGAAACAAAAGAATATTTTGCTAATAAAAAAAAAATTATCAAAAGATCTAAAATCGAGGACTTAGCAAAAGAGTCAGATATTTATAAGAGAAGGTAACCCTGAGTTTTTCCAACCAGGATCCTCTTTGTTACCACTAAAACCGTCAGAGATATTTAATACACTATAACCTTCATTTGCTAATAAGTTTGCCGCAATCATTGATCTTCCGCCCGCAGCACACATTATAAGAACTTGATTTTTTTTATTAATATTTTGCTTTACACTCTCTAAAAAATTGGAATCTTGCGAGATAGTAATAAAATAAGATTTGATACCAAAATTTTTAGTATCAGGTTTGCCTAAAGAGTTCCATTCATCTTCTGTTCTTACATCTAACAAAACAGTTTCTGGATTGCTCTCTATAAATTTTTTTACTTCTGATGATTTGATTTGTTTGATCATTGAGTGGCCCCAATATAAATAATTGGGACCACTAAATCAATTACTAAGCAGCTAACGCTTGCTTAATGTCAGCAATGATATCGTCTGGATGCTCGATACCAATTGAAAGTCTT
>Ga0315315_10000807_pt1 | contig 27702 bp, 40 predicted proteins | sample M140m3416metaG_FD_203699 | JGI IMG/M metagenome (GOLD analysis project Ga0315315, IMG submission 203699) | Ammonia-oxidizing marine archaeal communities from Monterey Bay, California, United States - M1 40m 3416 | ecosystem: Environmental > Aquatic > Marine > Intertidal zone | place: USA... | reverse complement strand
AAAGGATTATCTACCATCTGCTGAGATATTTTGCTCAAGCTGATATTTTTCTCTATGCAGTAGAGCATCAAAGTTTTTCTTAGTTTATCCATTGTTAAAAAGTATGATCTAATATGATTAATTCCCACTTTAGGCCAAAGTACTCAATGAGCTTTATCTGACCTTTGAGGCTTAGTTTCTGATTTTTGAGGAGGTAGAATAGTGCCCGGACCCCTATAGGCATTGTGTTTAGATCTGGGTTAGCTCTTACATCCTCCAGAGATAGACCTTTTTCAGCCATCTCATTTCCTGCCAGGATAGCAAGTTTAAATATAGTTTCGTTTCTCATTTTAATGGATAATACTGCCCATCATAGATATAGGCTAAGTGAGGTAATTTAGAATATTCAGAGTTTAGGTAAATATGCTCCTTAAAAGTATCATTATCTACAAATGTCACTACATAGATATCAGTCTCCTGGTCACATATCAGGTAATAGTCTTTAGTCTTTTTTGATAATTGCCTTATCTCCTGAATCTTTGAGAAGATTGGTTGCGTGATTTCCATCATCTTTTTTGTTGTTTTGAATGTTATTAAATATTATTCCATTATCAAGGCATACTGCATTAATCTCATGGATGTTTGATACTGGGAAAGTGGCATTTAATATGCTATTCCCTGCAACATTGTAATAAATCTCTATAGACCAGTACTTACCGGGAATAACCCAGATATCTATAATTTCATCTGCAGATTGTATCAGATACTCTCCGTTATCATATGGAGTGAATCCCTGTTTAATTAATTGTTCTCTCACTGTTATTGTTTTAAATTGTTATAAAAAGCCTCTATGCTCCTACATCAGCAATCTTCGAGGCATTAAGTTTATTTTTTAAATTAATAATTATATCTCTTTCTTGATTCGCATAAAAACAATAGTTAATTATCAAATTTTCAGTATAGGTTTTAATATCACCTGTACTATTATATTCACCTGAATAAAAACTATTGATTCTTTCATTCAGTCTTTTTTCTTCTTTTTTTAATTTTCTTTTCAGTCTTTTTATTTCTTTTAATTCAAGTTCAGATGTAATTCCTTTTACCTTTCTTTCAAATGTAATTACCATACCTTTAATAGTAGATTTTTTAACTCTTAAAATACCTTTGTTGTCCCATGCAGCAAATAAGGGACAAGTATTAAAACCACTATCATTCTGACCAAAATATCCATCTTTTAATTCAAGCTGACTAATCAAAAAATTAGCTTGTTTTTCAGATTTGAAAAAACCATTATTAGACTTGCAAAGTGATAAAACAGATATTTTGATAGACATAACGTTAAAATTTAAATGTGAAAAAAAAAGAAAAAAAGGGGAATTAATCCCCTAAATTATACTATTGAAAATTACCAAATGCTTTTATGCATATTGGTAAACCATTTTCAAATACTACCTCAAGATTATAGCGATTATAAAATGCAACAGAATCACTCATCTTATATGTCACAAAACCACATCCATACTTTTTCTCCTCATGGATTGCATCTAAATGCTTAATTAATCCCAATTCACATGCAAATGAATCAAAATCAAAATCATTGCTAACTGCATAACAGTTATCAATATTTATAAAACCGCCAAAATGACAATCTAAAGTCATTGATGGAACGAAAGTCAAACCTAACTGAGAAACTAAAGAAGAAAAAGACATAACCAAAAAATTTTGCCCTGAATGCCGGACCGGCAGCGCTCCAAAAATGGAACAAAAAAATTATTTCGTTATTGTTGATATGTAAATATACAACGACTTTCCTAAACTTGCAACATTATGCAAAGAAAAAGACAAAAAAAGATAAAAAAAGATACATTTTAGTAGTTTTTGTCACTAATTGTCACTAAAAACTGCAAAAAAGTGCAAAAAAAAAGGATAACAATTAAGTTATCCCTGATTTTATAAGCTCTACGATTAAAAAAAATTGAAATGCCAATCTCAAAATATATCTAAAAAAGAGTAGGCTTCTGATAGTCATACCCAAACAATTTAACCTGTTAAGTTTATAATAGTTTAAATTATAATTACCTACTCTTTGTCTTTATCAAATTAAGAGAGAATTATATTAACCCTTGATTAGTCTCTATAACCTCTCTTATACAAAGTGAAAACGTTTCGTAACAAATATACTAAAAATACCAATACTTTAGCAATAAACTCACATCTTTTAATACATCTAAAGTAGAATTGTAGCAGGCTCCCTCAGGCATCCGGGCACTGAGCTGCTCATCTGTTTCCAGGATCAAGTCATTATACCACTTGTATCCTACCATCTCAGCCTCTAAGCCTGACATCTGGATACATACATAAATATCCTTTGGGCTCTGGTCCTTTGGCACTAATAGATATCTATGATTGCTCTTTATGGTTTTGATGTCAATCTTATATCTGCCATTAGGCATAAGAAAGTCAAAACTATCTGCATGGTTCCTGATGGTAAGTATCTTTTTATAGTCATACTTTATTCCTACCTCAGTAAGTAGGTTATAAAATGCTACCTCTCCCATCTTACCCAGTGCAGTCCTTTTCACTTGAGTATACTCAGGTTGATCATATCTGTTGTACTGCTTCCCGGACCTTATTAAGTCCTGAGCATATTGGATGCACTGCTCTCTCTGCTTTTCTGTTATTTTTATCATAGGTACATTAAAAATGTGCTACCCTTAAAACGCAAAGGGCAGCACCATTAAAACAATTGAAACAAATGAGTGCATTAATATAGTCATTTTTTTTGATTGTAGACTGATATTATTGCACCTATTATCATTAAAAATAATGAAACAATAAGCATTATACGTCAAACCTCCTTAGGTTATAATGGTTAATAATCTTTTTTAGCTTCTGAGAGTAGCATACATTTGTCATGCAGGATGTAGCATAGACTGAGTTACCTCTCTTTACATATTCTTTGCTCCTGGCAGTAGTCATACCACCACAGAGAGCAGTAAGCCACTCATCCAGAGATGGCTCTTTACTCTTTATCCTTTTCCTGTACTTTCTCATCAGCAGATAGCTATGACTCCTCAAACTAAACCACTCAGACTTAAAGCGAGTAAATTTATCTGTAGGAGAATCATCTGCAGCAACTATGAATCCCTCTTTTTGACCTCTGAACTTGTGGCCAAAAAGGTTGTGTCCTTGTATAGCTAATCTTGATATTCCAAAATTAGACTCAATCAGACTCTGTGCAACTATCAAAGATGGCTTTAGCTCCGGAAAGGTTTTGCACTCCTGCTGAGCAGCTTTGCCCATATGCTCAATGAATTCTGTTATATGTGTAGCTTTCCAGGTTTTGAATCTGCCCATGATCAGCCTCTTCTCCTGAGTAGATGCCTGCATGCTTTTAAGATGGCTCCCTCTCCACTCTCTGGATGTTAACCAGTATCTTTCCTTTGGCAGGCCTAAGGAGTTATATTCACAATCTTCTGCAGTTTCGCTCCTGCCAGCATAGACATCCTCTCCCTCCATGAAAGGAATAGTATCACACATGCCCGGCAGCTCTTCTGATGTTCTCTGCTCAATCACTACAGGAGTAGCAATCTTTGCAGGGAAAAAGGAGGATAAAGTATCAACTAAAAAGATAGTTAATACAAAAATTCCAATAGACTTAACAATCATCATTGTTAGATTTCTCATTATTTATAGATTTTTTTAAAGAATAATTTACAGAATAAGCCTGCACAAAATACTGCTTATCAGCATGCTCCACAGGTATGCTCAACTGTAAATTTTTCTTATATTTACGTAGACTTGATGCTTTTTGTGGCACCAAATTTAATTTTTTACAGAATTTTAGATAATTATTCATAGATATGAGTATCAAAGTCAGGGAATATTGCAGAGTATAAATCTCCATAACTCCGCATTTTTCTGTATTGCCTCCGGGCATCCATAAAGTTATCATAAGAGGCTACTTTGTTCTGCCCCTTATAGATGTAGTGGATGTTATATTTTTTAGCCTTAAAAAGCACTTTTGTAGCATCATCATTGTAAAGGTCCTTTAAAACGTCTAATATCAAACCCTGCAGCTCTTTATCATTGATTATAGCCTGCTCATCATTCCATTGGAAAGGAATAAAGTTTTTAAAATCTGATACTTTAATATTTATTACTTTTCTGTCTTTGGTAGTGCAGGCTATCTGTCCATTGTCTGCATCTAAAATGAATGTTTCAAACATGTTGTTTAGTTTATTAGTGATTAATTAGTTATTTCATGTAACAATTGCATTTAGCTTCATGTGTGTTAGCATTAATACTATTGCATCCTTTTATTTGCTATATCATTGTAGTTGGAAGAATTATCAATACCTATATATTTTCTACCCATTTCTTTGGCTACTTTTGTTGTTGTCCCTGTTCCATTATATGGATCTAAGACAATATCTCCTTTGTTAGTAAATGCTTCAATACATCTTTTTGCTATCTCTTCAGGAAAAGTCGCATTATGTCCGTAAATGTTTCTATTTGGAACAATCCTCCATATACTTAAATGCTTTGCTGCCGATTTATTCCACTTAAATCCTTTAGCTTTTTTGCCTAAAATATAAATATCTTCATCAACTCTATAAAATCTTACTGGGTTATATGCTTGCATCCCGCACCTATCCCAAGTTATTCTTTGTCTGTATTTAGCATTGGTTTTTAATATCCATTCCAAGGGAGACTTAACTTGATAATTAAATATCCTATCTTTATGGTTATAACAAATAGTTCCTGTTGGTTTCAATATTCTAACCATTTCATTTATGATTAGAATCTGCTTCGCTTCATAAGTTTCATCAGTTTCTTTATCATCACAGTTGTCATAAGTGATATTTGTGCGATCCCAATATTCTTTTCTGCTTGCTTGAGTTCTCTTGTTCCTCCAATTATTATAGTTTGGGGATGTTACTATTAAGTCCACAAAACCATCTGGTATTGTTTTCAGTAGCTCTAAGTTGTCACTTGTATATATTTTGTTTACATTAATTATTTTTGTCATAATTTCTAATTTTATTAGTGATTATTAGTTATTTCATGTAATAAAGGCTTACTCATATCATAGTTTAAGTCTTTTAGAACTGCTATGAACTTTCCTCCTGTATTCGATAATTGTTTCCTTATCTCTTCTTTGGTGTAATGCTCCTGATCATTGTCTCCTGTTTGCTCTTCATTCTGTAGCAAATTGATGTCAATATCTGAAAGGAGAAAAGCTATGAGGTACTCTAAGTTTAATTTGTCATCCATCTTAATTATTATTTTTTTTGTTATAAATCTCATGTAATTGGTCCAGCTCCTCACTTACCTCCTCCTGAATATCGTTAAAAGGAATCTGAGTGCTAAACTCTTTTTCTGCTGATAGGAATAAATGCTCATTAAGGTTCTTAGCTACTTTGAGCTCAATCTTTTCCCGGATGCTCTCCAGGTACAAACTCAGGACCACTGCCTGCATGTTAGTTAATTCTATTTTTATCATTTTCAAGATGGTTATTAAGTAAATCAATTAAATTAAATTCTGATATATTTGCCAACTGCATAGGGTTATACTCCTCATCACACATGTAGTGTAAATTAGAGTAGTGTATCCAGTGCCAGGTCAGTAGGTCTGTTTCCGGGCACTGCACTTGATACTTTACTCCCTCTCCATCTCTATCTTTTATTATTTCTACTACGCTCATTATTGTTGTTTTTTAAAAGTAAAAAAAAGATACTCTCTGATATAGAGAGCATCTGTATTGTTTAGCATATGTGCATTTTATGCCACTCATCCTCTGTATATCTGCTCCAGTCGTAATCCATGCCCTCTAAATCTGTTTTGTAGTATGTAGCTACATCCTCAGGACTATCTGCCTCAATCTCCTCTGTTACTTTAAATTCCCCATAATACTCATGTGATACAAGGAAAGTAACTAAACCATAACCATTATTCTCATTCTCTACTTTTATAAGATTGTAATAAATTATCTCACAATGACCCTCAAAAGGATTGTTACAAAGTACGTCAGGATTTTCAATATGTCTCATGTCATTAAAATTTTAAAAGTTATATAATTAATTAGTGTAACACAAATATATAACAAATATCCTTACCTTGCAAGTTTATGCAAAGATAATGCAAATAAAATGCAAAATATATGCAAAAAAGCTTAAAAAGTTAGTAATCCTCTATAATTATGATAACTTTTTGCTCAATTCGCTTACATTTTATCTGTTCAGGCAAAAACTCAACTACTACTGCAGGCTTATCATCTTTTATAACTTTGTTACTAACCAGAGCATCCCCGATGTGTTTAAAGCTGGCAGCAAAGTTATCCCAGTCCATAAGGATAGACTTATACCCTATATACTTAATAGTAACTTTGCCTTTATGCTTGTTTTTTGTCTGGCTCCTGATTAGGACCTTGTATAGATCCCTCCTTTTCTTTGCAGCTCTGAAATGCTCCCGGATTAATCCTTGCTTACCATTAAGGCCCGGTATGATCCCTTTAATAATTATCTCTGTAATCATACTGCAGGGATTTCGATAATGTCAAAATCTGCACCATCTAACCTGTAGGCTAATTTGAAAAAATCAAGCAACTGTCTTTGTGTCCGCCTGCTGAAAATCTTATCATCATTAACTAAGGCTGACTTTTTTATATTGCTGATTGTTCTCCAGGAGACTGGGAAAGGATTTTTTTCTTGTAGATGTTTTACATCGTACTTATCCATATATTTTAAGATGCACTCATGTAACACTTTTTTAGTTTTCGCTTTCATTTTCTGTCTTTTTTAGTAAAAAAATATAGTTTATACCTACAAATATAGGCTATTTTGTTAAAATATCAACTATTTTGCAAATAAATTGCATAAACTTTGCATAAAGCTTGCAAAATTGTGCAAAGTACTTTATATTTGTGGTACACTAATTAATTAAATAACAATCAAAATTAAACAACATGAATAAGTCAAAAGTAATGAAGCTCGCTCACTCTGTAAGAACAGAATTTACATCTTTTTCTGAGGCCCTTAAATTTGCTTGGGCAAAAATGAAACTACAAACTAAGCTCCAAAAAGGTCTGTGTTACTTTACCTTTACTAAGAAGAGCACAGGAGAGGAGAGAGATGCTTTAGCCACTAATAACATGGAATACATCGACTACAAGCACAAAGGTTGCTACATCCGTAAAAAGTGGTATTTGCAGACCTTTTGGGATACTAACAAAAATGCATGGAGATGCTTGGATGTTAGGACTCTTGATAAAATACACTGGTAGAATTAAAGGAGAGGGTAAAACCTCTCCACTTTATAACTTTTTAATATATGCGAATTATGAGTAATGGAATGTCAGTTAAAGGAATAGTAATCCTTACAATAGAAGAAAATTACAATCTAGTAGAACAAACAAAGGTATTTGTAACTGTATGCAAGTACATGGGATTAATGGATAATAACTCCCCTAAAGAGGAGATACACCACCGGGAAGACGCTTCCTGGTATTATGATCAGGCAGAAATCCCTTGGCTAAAGTTTCACGATATGCTTGATGCAATGGAGATGCTGGATATTAAAATAACCCGTAAACTTGAAAAAGAATGAGCAAAAAACTAAAAGAAATCCGTATCTTGGATGAGGTAATAATAGTAACTGAATCACAGTTACTATCCCTCTACCATGAGGATGAGCAGGCCAGACTGATGGCCCTACACCATGAGCAGGAACAACAAAATGCAATTAACAATTATTTAGAACACATTCAAAATTTAGAACAATGGAAATAATCCGATTAACACCACAATTGTGGCAGACAGTAGAAATCTCAGAACTATCAAAAGCTATCATAGGTTTTGCTACAGATTTTCAGAAAGCATCATTAAAGGCTGATAGCCAAAATAAGCATCTACGCAATAAGTATGTATCTTTAGATGGATTGCTTAACACTATCAGACCTATTCTGACAAAGAATAAATTAAGCATATCTCAGGACCTTGCAGGAGAGTATCTGATAACTACTCTGATGCATGAATCTGGACAGTTCAAAGGCTCAGCAATGATATTCAATCCGATGAGTGATAACAGAGGTACAAACAATCTGCAGCAGATAGGAGGAGGTATAACATATGCGAAACGTTATGCTCTTGCTGCCCTGCTTGCTATTAGCACAGATGTAGATGATGATGCTCAATCTATGCAAGGAAAAAAGATAGCTCCTGCTAAAAAGTCTGCACTACCAGTAGGAATGTATGAGCATGCAGGCAAGGCATATGAGAGAGATGGTAACTTTGAAGCAGTAGAGAAAAAATACACTCTTGATGCCAAAACTAAAAAAGTCATTCTCTCAAACATCAAAAAATGAGCTGGCTTAATATAGAGCAAAATACTCCTGAGTGGCTGGAATGTCGCTTAGGTTTATTTACCTCCTCAAACATATATAACCTTTTTGTCAAGGGGAAAGGAGGAAAGCTCAGCAAATCAGCAGAGACTTACATAACTCAGAAAGCAATAGAGCATATCTACCCTATACAGGTTGAGAGCTTTGGCTCTAAAGCAATGCAATGGGGTAACGATCATGAGGATAATGCCCGGAATGTCTATGAGGTAGTGACAGGTAAGGAGGTTACTAATGGAGGGTTTTACCGCTTTGACTTTTATACTGGCAGTAGTCCTGATGGTTTAGTGGGCAGTGATGGAATGATAGAGATTAAATGCCCCTTTACCCGTATCAACCACCTTAACAATGTGCTCAATCTAAAAGATGATACAGACCTATATAAGTCATCTAAGCAGTACTACTACCAGGTACATCATCAAATGTTTTGTAGTGGCCGTAAATGGGTAGATTTCTGCTCCTTTGACCCTCGTCTATTGAGCTCCAAAAACTTTCTCCATACTATCAGAGTGGAAAGAAATGAGGAGTTAATGGACCAGATGGCAGAGGTCATCTATGAGGCAGGAAAGGAGAGAGATAGGATTATAGAAGAATTTAAAAACATTCAACAATGACAAAAAATGAACAGATTTTTATAGATTACGACTCTGGAAAAATATCATTAGATGAGGCACTTGGTGCTATAAAAAAACTCCCTAAGGTATGGAGCAGAAAAGAGTGGAAAGAAAAAAGGAAAAAATTAATTAAAGAAAATTGCGAATATTGCAATCGTAGTGGTAGGATGGTATTGAATCACAAATGGCATCCAAGAAAGGCAGGGGATATACGGAGAGAGTATGTAAAAGATAACATTAAGTTTAAAGAGGATGATTTTTATTCTTGGTTTTGGAGTTTTTATGAAAAAGCTAAAAAGATTAACCCTATAAAATGGAAAAAATCTGCAAATAGTGTAAGTCATGTAAGAACTGAATATCTTTTGTATGAATTAAGAAAAAGATTTTTAAACACACACGATTTTAAAACAAAATTTAAGAACCAAAACAGGGACATAATGGAAGATTATGTATTTAGAGAATCATACAAAGATTTTCAGAGATATATGTCAATGACAGACACACATACTCTATGCCACTCTTGTGCTGCTAAGTACGATTATCATCATTGGGGACACAAACAATAATTAGTGAGAGATAGTTTTTTTCATGTTGTTTAAACTTTCTCGGAGGTAGGCTATTTATAGCTTACCTTTTTTTTTGCTTATAAGTCAAAGTTTTTGTACTTTACATTCATTAATTAATAAAACATTTAAAAACTTAAATAATGGAACAATCAAAGAAAGGAATTAACACACTAAAGGAACTACTTACCTGGCATACTGACTTGATAGATGAGATTTACCAAATAGTAGAAAAAAAGAAAGGGAAAAAAGTGACCGGATGGGTAGCATTCAAGTTCTTAGATAACCTTTTTCAGCTCTTCCCTATCCTTACAAAACATAAGGAGATAGCAGCAGAGTGGCAGGATCTGGACTTTGATGAGAAAGCTCAGATACAGGAGATGGTAAGAACTCAGCTGAACATAGAGCACAAACATACCGAAGAACTTGCAGAGAGACTATTTTACATCATCATTGAGCTTGGAGATTTCCTTGCTTTTGTGCTTGAGAAAAAACCTGCATAACTTAGACCACCTATCAGACCACTATGAATATACTATTAACAATGGGCAGCACAGGCCATCAGGTCAAAGAGCTGCAGGAGAAACTGAATAAGATATTAGGTACTGCCATTGCAGTAGATGGAGATTTTGGAATGAATACTGATAAACTTGTCAGGCAGTTTCAAAAAAAGTACAAACTGAAAGTAGATGGTATTATAGGAAATTATACTTGGAAAAATATAGAGATTCAATATAACTCTAAAAATTCAAACTTGATGACACTTGGGCCATCAAGATTTGTGGTGTTTGTAGATGCCGGGCATGGAGGCTGCACCACCACCGGTATCTATACCACAAAAGGAAAACAGGCCTTTCATGCTGACAAAAAACTGCATCAGGCAGGCCATTACTATGAGGGATATGAAAATAGGATAGTAGCTGAGATGTTTATAGAGGAGTGCACTAAAAAAGGGATTCAGACTATAAGAACTTACCACCCGTACAAAGATACTCCACTATCAGAAAGATGTGAGATAGTTAAGAGCTGGTTAGATCGGGGATACTTTGGCTATCTGCATTCATTCCACTCCAATGCTATAGCCTCAAGTAATTCCCCTGAAAAGATGTTAGGTACTATTGGCTTTAGTGTCTACACTACTACAGGACAAAACCTATCTGATAAGATAGCAGAACAACATATGCAGAATGTCCAGTTAAAGATAGGAGACTGGAAATATAGGTACCAGAAATCTGATGGAGACTCTGACTATGAGGCTAACTTTTACATTCTACGCAATACGGATCTAATCTACTATGCAAAGTTTGGAGCTATCCTGGAGGAGTTTGGATTCCATACCTCAGCAGTAGATTGTGAGTTTATTGTTAACCACCGGAAACAGAGAACCGCTGCAGCTTTAATGACTGCACTCTGGACAAAAGAGGAAATGACTAAAATTTAAGCAGATTTCTTGAGCTTCTCTTTTTTGATTTTCTCAGCTTTCTCCTTAATCTTTTGTCTTACTCCTTTGAGCTCTGTTTGAATGTCTTTGATATTCTTTTTCATAACATCTTATTTAGTTTATCCATCTTCTCATCAATTGATGACATGATAGTGGATAAGTTGTTTAATGTTTCGATGTGCTCTATCTCTCTATCCCTTACATATGTATTTAACTCTTTTATCCCTGCAGCATGCTCCTGCCTCTCTGTCCTGACCAGAGCTTTCTCCTCCTTGTACATTTTAAGTAGATTCCAGATAATTAATCCACAAAGTACAATCAGTGGAGATTGCTCAGCAAATCTCTGAAATAAAATAGTAAAATCCATGTTTTTTTTGTTTAATATATTCCGTTTTCTACTATTTCTGTATAGCAGTTTTCTAATTCCTCAGTATAATAGCTTTTAGCTTTAAAGCCATCATCTGCATGCATCCATACATTTATAGCCTGATCATTAACATTGATGTAACTTTCTAACATTGCAGATACTGTAGTAAATAAATCTATCCTATCAGCAACATTCATCAAATATCCCATGTGTATCTTTGCAGCATCTATCCTGCTCTGTCTGCATTGTATAGAATTGTCTGCATGGATGCTGAAATTATAGCTATCCTGCTCATCAGTAAAAACTTGCAATCTAAGAGCTTTATCATTTATTATCATTCTCATTGATAGTGCTCTTTTTTCATCCAGACTGCACTGCTCCCATTTCTCCTGTTCTGTTTCTCCAGGTAGTGCCTCAAATAATATTGCCATCTCTTTTGTAGCTCTGACATAATCGGCAGCATAACTACCAAAATCATCATTATTGAGGATGCTGGTAATATCAAACCAATCTATTAAGGGGATGTCTGAATATTTATAAGGATATACTCCACTTACCTCCTCATTAATGAAAGGTACTCCTATGTCTTTTCTGTATAAGTTCATTGTTTATGGTTTTTCTGAATCTATTGTATACCATTTTTGGTCTCCTCCATGATATATAATTTCTACAATTGAGTATTTTTTTAGTCTGAAATCTCCTGAATTAGTTCTAAACTCAGACGCATAAACTCTGTTCTCTTCTAAACTTGCAGAATCATTTGACTTGATTTTAAATTCATAAGGAGAATCATTCCTTATCATTTTTCTGTCTCCATGAAAGGTCTTTTTGAATCCTGTGCAGTTTTTAATACCTTGTAAGTCTAAGCATACAAGTTTAGCATTTTCCCATCCTACAGGATAATAATCGTCTACAGTTGCAGTAATCAGTGGAGGAGCTATCTCAGTATACATATGCCCGAACAATGGCACTACAGACCTAAACAATCCACCATACTGGTCTATGGCAGTAATGTCTCCACTCTGCAGATGTGCTTCTAATTCTGAATTATTAATAACATCCTCTACACCAAAACCACCATTAGCATTATCAAATACATCAACATCTACTGCATTCCCGGCTAAGGATAAATTATCTAAACTTGATAGGACTATAGTAGATCCACTTGCATTAGTTAGTTTAAATTCTGTATAACTCATAATTATATTTTTGTTAGTTGCGCATTTGCTTCAAATATTCTGGCAGTACCACTACCATCATTGGATAACTGCACCTGAATAGTATTGTTTCCTGCAGATAGTGTCACTCTTTTTCCAATTGATTCATAGAATATCTCATCTGTATCCTTAGGCTCTCGTCTGTACTCTTGGCTAAAAATGTCTACAGAGTTTATCTGAGCATTAACCACTACCCTACCAGACCTCGATGTATTCAGGCAGATAAAAGATAGCTCATACCAATATGTTCCCCCTGTAGCACTAACTACATTGCTTATCTCTGTTCCCCCCTGCACCTCTGTAAAGTACTCAATATCCACTGCAGTACTATTGTCAATAGTTTCTGTCCTCTCCAAGTAGAACTGCTCTGCAGATGCTCCACCACTTGCATCTATGGTAATATCATTGGTCCCAGGAGTGAGAGTAATATTAGTTCCTGCCACTAAACTCTTAAACTCTAAATCTACTCCGGTCTTTTGCTTAAAGACTCCCTCTCCTGCACCTACATTACTGGCAGTATTAACCTCTCCACCACCACCACCACCTGATGTAGGTACTGATACTGATGTACCTCTGATAACAATATCTTTGAGGTATAACACTACATCCTGCAGATTACCTATAGGAGTGCCCCCTGAATCCTGCACATTTGCAATAGTATCAGTGCGGAATATTGTTCTGTTTTGATTGTTGAATATAGTTATAGAATCATTCTCAATCCTATATATAGCTAAATTCCTATCTATTCCTAATATTGGCTGGGCAGTCTGGTCTATTATTACTGCTTTACCAACTAAATATACTTTCATGCTCATAATTAACAATTTAGCTTCCTGTCATTCTCAGTTCTGTCTGAGAATGTTAAATTAACGTTTACTCCCCTATCAGTTACAAAAAACTCAGTGCCTGCATTGCCCTCTAATTTGACCGGAGTTAGCTCATATTTGTAGCTATGATTATTCCCGTTATAGTCAGAGATATAAAGCTCAGAACCGAATAAAATAAAGTTCCATAGCTCATCTGTGATGCACTCAGGTATCTGCAGACCTTGAAACTTGTACTCTCTTTTGCTGCTCATCGTATTTTGCATGTAGCTATAATCTCTCTTAGCTATATTGTCCTGCTCAAAGCTATACTCTGCCCGGCCAAAGAATCCCCTAAGCCTCATGGATGTGGTGTACCCACTATTCTTAAAGTCTGTATCTTTAGCTATCAGCTTGCCATCCATAACAGAATCAATCCTAACTGTTTTATCAGCTACATCTATGGTAAAGTTTTTAAGATGGTAGGTATCAGAGAATACATCTACTGCAATCCCTGCTATAGTAAGCTCTTTTTTTATCTGATAGTTACCTGTGCCTAACAAGGTCAGTACCTTTCTCCAGTCTACAATATAATAAGATAAATCCGGTTGCACTCCTCCAAAGTCTACAAAAGTACCATAAGTAGATGAGTTTAATGCATAGTTTGTAGCAGTATCTACATCTACCAATACAAAATCTACTGTACTGTTTGGTAATTCCCTTTTAAACCATGATCCAGTAAAATCATTTTTGTAAGGATCAGCATCTGATATGTCAGCTATTACCAGGTTTAAATAGCAGCACTTGCTGAAATTACGATCTGGAGGAGGAGATTCAGGCAGCTGGACTCTAATTGCATAGCTCAGTGTACGTTCTGCTGCAGGGCAAATATCATCAGCTCTGGCATCTAAGCACTCAGCACAATCTGCATAAGCATCAAAGGTAGTTGCCAGCTCATCAGCTATAGCCTCCTCTCCTACAAATGTCCAGCATTCACAATCCCCTGGAATCTTAAAAGTGCCCGGAGCAGCAGCTAAAGGAAAGCCAAAGTTTCTCTCTACTCCTGTCTCACAATTTCGATACTTAAAAATATCATAGGTAGGAGTGCATGAGTTTTGTGTGGTAGGTCTGAGGTCAGGTACTGTCCCTGTACACACACATCCCCCACCTATAAAAGTCAGAGTATATGTTTCTAATGGACTCTGTCCTGCAATGTACACCACCATCCCTGAATATGGATGAGTACCTTTCCAACATAGTGATAATATGCTCGGATAAAGACCAGGATTGCATGAAATTAAATTAAAACAAGGCATTTTTATCTATTTACATCCCTCTCTGCCAGTAATTTTGTAGCGAGAGGCATTAATTAACTTATTAGGATCTACTAAACATGAACATCTTAAGACTGTAGGAGATACTATCACAACATCTAACAGAGTACCTCCTGCAAGTGGTAACAATGGATTGCCCACCTCAGGCAAAATAATGGAGCTCAATTGTCTGTATTCAAGCATCCCGGCACCACCATCCACCTCAATGGAGTTTATCCCATATATATTTGCTAAGCTGGTCCATGTACCTGAGCTCCTTGTATATTCAATCTCAATCCTTACTATATCATCATTAAGGATAACTCCCAAAGGTCCACCCGTTACAGGATCAATACCGCCTACCAGTAAGGTACTATCACTTTCTCTGTAGTAGTTTACTACTGTAGTGATGTCTGGGTTAGCATCATAGTCCACAAATGGAAGAGGTTTAGTATTTATGTACCTTACTGTCTGACCATTAAGGATAGCATCAGTATAGACTACAAAACTAAAGGTATATCCTGCATTGCTTAACCACTGAAACCAGTCATTATTTATACCATTGTTAAGCTCAGCATTATTATAAAAGTCCTGCTCTATCTCTGCAGGAACATTGATCCGCTTAATCCAATCCTCCCATCTTACCTTATATCCATATAGCCCTCTAACTCCTTTAACTGTTAATCCTGTATTTAAAGCAGGATAGTAATCTACCTTGATAAAGTTCTTATCATTCCCGGCTACTAATTTAAATCCTCTTGATGCATCAAAATTGAACTGAGTAGGATCAGGATATTGTGTTAGGTCTACTCTAAAATTTTCAAGCTCATAGGTAAGACCATCAGAGATACGCTCCACTATAAAGCCATAACTCAAAGCAGTTACTACAGGAATAGTGGCACTTATTGCCTCATCAATAGTAAATAATACACGTGATAGCAATCCATCTTCTATCCGGATATCATTTCCACATGTAGATGCTACACTATTTTCATCCTGAGTATGGTCCAAAAAGTCTATAGTCATTCCGGGATAAGGACCTACAGGCTCTATGAATGTTTTCATCTGGCTATAATCCAGGAGCAGAGATACTCTATTACTAAAGTTTGTTACCTCATTCTGGTCTGCTATGCTTATCCACAAAATATAATTTCGTTCAGTCTCATCCATAGCCTCAAACATAGCAGCAAAACCGCTATTAGGCTCAAAGGTAGCCTCAAAAGTTACCTGCTCCGGTCCTGTCTGCTGAACTCTTAACCATTGCACATCCATAGTGTTAGCAGTGGCAGAGTATCCAAAAGACTTAGTTAGTGCACTTGATGGAGTATAGGCATATGCATTACTGACATTAAAAGCATCTTGAAAAGTATTAATCTGCCCTCCTGTATTCATTAGCAGATTTTTATAGAAAGGATATTCATTCTGCTTATAATCACTATCCTCAATTGGTATCCATGCAAAACCAAACTGATACTTAGTCTGCCCTGTAAGATTCAAGACTCTGTCTATTACTGCAGTTACCTTGATGTTATTCTGATAGTCAAGCTGAGTAACTGCAGTGCCCCCTGCAGGCTGAGATAAGTCTGTATGTTTTTGATATGTCAAAGAAACTATATTAAAATCATTCTCCAGACCGTTATAATTCTCATCAAACCATCCTGTATTACCCAGCTTGTCAGTATTGGATAGGTCATTCTTTATCTCTATGTTTGGATTATTGAATACTGGCATGCCTATTATCTCGAAATTGTCTGTAAGACTTGCAGCGTCAAAGACCTCTCCTGGAGCTATTCTATCCTCAAGATTCGTAACATCTTCAAAGAATGAGCTAAGCATAAAGACCAGCTCAATCTCATACATGTGCTTTATATTGTAGAATGTAGGACCTAAGTAAGTACATTTTACATAAGCTATAGACATACCTGATTGATTGCCTAGTGGCTCCATGTTTCGAGGCAATCCAATAGGCATAATGGAGAGATCATCTGTGTTCTCTAACAAAAACTCTGTTAATGTACCATCAATAAAACTTGTGAGATTATTGGATGAGCTCTCTGAGTTTTCAAGATGGCCATAATTAAACTTGATCCCTTGTGGCTTTTTCTGTGTGTAAACAACTACATCAACAATGTTGAAAGTACCACTATTTACAGGTACAATCTGTGACCATACACCAAAACCCACAATAGGATTACCACTTATACCATCTACTATATAGGCTTTATTATCTTCAAGCCTGCCTATTTTTATAACGTCTCCAGGGAAAGGTACTCTATTAAAGTTATCTACAGGAGATGATGGATTAGTTATGTCTCTGTGTATCCATTGCAGGAATATACTATCCCCCTCAGCAAAGCCATACTCATTCCATGTCTTACCATTGGTAATAGTTAGTACATCAGGTTCATCTATAAAAAGACTGTTGGTAGTATCAAACTCTATGAGTACACCAAACTCTGCTTCAATAGTGAGCTTTTGCCACTCTCCGGTATTCCCTAAAAGCCAATTAATCCCAGTGTCCTGAGGTCTAAAAATAGAGGTATACTCTCTTTTTTTAATATCAACGCCCATTATTTAAGTTTTTAGTCATTATCTTAATCTCTGCATCTACATTCTCTCCACTCTTAGCCTTAGAAACTAACTGCTTTATCCCTGCTATCTGTGCCTGCATAGCTTGTAACTGTTCAGGAGTTGCCTTGCTCATCAATGCCTGCATAGAAATCTCTATACTTTTCTCTGATGCTGCTAACATCTTATTAGCTTGCTTGACTGTAGCTTTTAGCTGGTCTATACTTTCATGTATTTTCATAAGAATGTAATATTAAAATTGTCATCATAAAGCCTATTCACTCTATAGTTAATTGTAGCAAAGTTATTCCAGATGTCCCACTCTAAGGATTCAATCTCTGCAGGTTCTCCCTGCTCTGTCTCTACTTGGTTATTGTCAAGTAAATTTACAAAATCCTCAAAACAAAAAGGTATTTTTTGCTCTCTGTATATCCAGTATTGGTTATGCTTACCATTAATCTGCTTAAATGAATTAATAAAATGGTAATTATTCCATAACTCTCCTGCACTTATTATATTCCTCTGATCAAGTTGCAAGTTACTCCCTGCCATTACTACCATCTTAGGACTGCTCATAAAATGAGAGGAGGAGCTAAGGGCCCCTATCCTATTGGTAATCTGCCCGGATAAACTTTGTGGATTCCCTAACTGCCCGGTTAAAGAATCTACTACAGATACTAATGCTCTTACTATCTCCTCTATAACAGTTAATTTATCCTTTCTTAGTGGCATAGTAATAGGTATCCCTACCTCCTGCAGACCTGTTAAGGTTGTTAATTTAGCATTATTTGTGACCTTTGGAGATAAAACTGCTTGAAATACTCTACCATTTTGGTTGTCAAGAGTATTTAAATCCTGCGAATCAAAGGACCAGTTAATATTATATGAGCTTTTTAGCTCGTCTGTATTAAAAGTATTGGTATCTATCAGCTTCTCCTGGTCTATAAATGTATCTGGGATAACATAGCCAGTACTTTTTATAAAGAAATCTCTCCTCTCAAAGATAAACTTACCATCTTTTAGCTGAAAGTCAGCATTAAACATCTCTTTAAAAGTCCTGATTACTCCTGCAAAGGTATTTGTAGCATCCTGCTGAGATGGTACTCCTGTTTCCCTCCATGAGGCATCTGCTCCTGTTGGTTTCTCTCCTCCTCTGTGATTCTTTGATGGTATTAATACCCACTTATTCCCTCCCTTATCTATCTCATCTAATAGAGTACTCTCTAAGGTCAGATTAAGATACTGACAAGCCTTAACAAATAGACTCTTAACTGTCATACCTAAGTGGAATCTTTTTGGAGGTAAAAGCTGCTCTATGATACTTTCTGTGAGCTTGACCAGGGCCACTACAATCGCAGCAGTATAGGCAACTTGTGCCACTAATTTGAGCGCAGCGAGTATTATGTTTCCTATATCGTATGCAGTAACTGCCCCTGCTCCTAAACCAGCCGATACACCCACTACAGGAGTTGCAGCATCTGTAAGGTCAGCAATCCTATCTGCAATAGCTTGTATTGACTCAACAAGTTCTTTGGTCATGATAAAGGTACTGATGGAAAGGATTAGCAGCTGAGCTCCATCAGGTATGTAATTAATTACATAAGGTACTGATACATAGTCATTATTAGTGATAATTCCTTGATTTTCCAAGTACCTATAACTGAATCCATCAGCCACCTCATTAAGCCAGTCAGTCCCCTGCTCTCTCTTCAAAGTACATTCTACCTCGCACTCATCTATAAAGTTCACTCCTGCAGAAAAGTCCAGATAACCCTCAAAGGATGTCTGTGTATCAAGTGGACCTATCTCTATTCTGTATGGCTCTCCCTCAAAAAATCCTACACCACCATTAAGACCTGAGAGTATTCTATCTCTCAATGCTTTTCCCTCATCTGCTACTAAAGTGATAGATGATATAGTGATATTTGCAGCCTCCTTTTTTCCTGCCCAGTCCATTGTGATCTTAGCCTGGTCAAAGTCTCTAGGATTAACTAATACCCCGTTCCTATAGTGTCTAATATCAGTCATTATAAACGTTTTCTCTGTTTACTTACATTTGTCATCCTGTTACTTGTTACTCTTTTAGCAATATCCACAAAGTAATCAGTCATTTGCAGGATGTCAAAATCATTCTTAGGCATAGACTGGAAAGCTCTGCGCATTGCTCTCATCTCATCCTCAAGCCTTACAAAGTCATTAGGCCTGCCACTCATTCCACTCTTAAAGTTATCTGACTGACCATTGAATAAGTTTTGTTGTAGAGGAGAGTAGAAATAATCACTCATTGCCTCTCCGAACTCATCTCCACTCTTGCCAGCTAATCCAAATCTCTTAACATCATCTGCCGTAACCACGAACTCCTGACCATGCACAACTCCGGAAATCTGTGAGGTTCCATTATTTCCTGTATATCCACCCTCCTCAAATCCAGCCTCTAATGCTTTTAATAAACTAAAATCTACGAGGCCCCGGGCAAGAGCATTGCTATCTCCTGAGGCGGCATAGCTGCTCACTAAGTTGAGGAGTGCGATAAATTCTGCAGCTTGTTTTGCTTTCTTCTCTGCTCTTACTCTCTCTGCTTCTCTTTGTGCTAACTGCTCCTGCTCAAATTTCAGAGTATTGGATAGACCATCTTCTGCTCTTTTCCTCTGCTCCTCTACTGCAGCCGCTTGAGTCTCTACCAGTGCCCCTGCAGCATCTGCCTGCTTTTCAAAAGTGGATACTATTGCAGCTCCTATCTTTTCCGCAGTATCTGCAATCCCTTGTATTAGTTCCTGCTGCCTCTCTGCTCTTTTCTTTGCTCTCTCTGTAGCTTTTGCCTGAGTAGCTTCTATATCCTCATCTATGCTTTTTATACTGTCTTTAATTAGCTTTTCATTTTCTGCATTTTGCTTTTTGACAAGTGCCTGCGCTTGAGTTACTGTCTTAGTTGCTGCCTCTACTCTTTTCTTTTCAAAGTCCTCTGTTATCTTGAGTTTTCTTTTCTCTGACTCCTCTAATTGTAGCTCAGATAGTTCCTGATTCTTAGCCTCTACATCCAATAGCTCCTGCCCTGCCTCCTTTCTAAATGCAATAACCTCTGCAGAGTTTTCTCCATAAAAAGCTATTAAGCTTTCCTCCTGCTTTTCTAACAAGTCAACAAAAGCACTAAAGGCTTTTTCCTGCTGCTCTCTTAGAGCTTTGGCCTTTAAATCCTCTAAGGCTAATAACCTTTCCTGCTTATCCTCAATAGCATCTGTCTCTGCTTTTTCTATCTGCTTCTCAAGTGCTACAATAGCCTGCACTCTGGCAGTTAGGTTCTGCTCTAAAGATACCTGGAGAGCTAATAATTTATTCTGCTTCTCAAGTGCTGCAGCTCTCCTCTTCTCTGCTCCTGCTTTTTTCTTTTCTGCCTCTGCAAGTTTCAGCTCTTCCTCATCTTTCTTTTTATTAAACTCTTCAAACTCTTTCTTAGCTCCATTATAAGCATCTTTAAATGCCTGACCCACTCCTATCTGACTATCACTTATGCTATCAATTTGACTTTTTAAAGCTTTGATATTAGCCTCTATTTGTGCCTTGCTTTTGTCTGAAAAAGGATTAATTTTTTCAACATTCAAAAACACTATCTCTAAGCTTTTCCCTAATTTTATAAATGATGATTTAATATTAGTACCTAACTGCTTAGATGCTGCAATTATCCCTGTAAAAACAAAAGGAATCTCCCTTAATACTGTTATCAGTTTTCTGATAGGGATTAATGCTATCTCAAAAACTTTACCTAAAAAAGTACCCTCTCCTGCAGCATCTGCAATCTTTTCCCCAAAAAACTGAAATAGTCGGATAGCTTTTTGGATTACAGGCACTACCACTTGCAATAATTGCACTCCAAACTGCTTAAAATTACCTACTACTCCTGTGATAGTCCTATCAAGTTTCTCAAAATCCTCATTACCTTTTTTATTCTCTTGGAATAAGTCTACTAATGCACCTCCTACATTCCTGATGGCAGATACCAGGTTTCTGCCTACAAAGATCCCTGCAGCTACTTTACCCAGTTTACCCAAAGAGGAGGTATAATTACCTACATTTCTCCTTGTATCTCCGGTCTGTTTTTCTAATTTCTTGAGCTGGTTGGTTAACTTTCTCTTTGTAGCTATAAGGTCCTTACCTTTTTTAGTGTTGTTTAGCTCCTCTTTGGTAAGTTTTTTCCATTGTAAAGTGGTTAGAGATAACTTTGCTCTTAGCTTCTCAATCTCTCCTGCTTCTTTATTGGTAAGTATGGCTATCTGCTTAGCTCTCTGAACTCTTTCCCGGTTAGCAATCTTTAACTTTTCCCTCTGGACCAGCTCTTCATTAGTCAAGTCTGCAAGTTTCTTTTTAGTCTTAACTGCTTTTTTCTCCTCTGTATCAAGTTTCTTTTTAGCTTTGGCAAGTTGCTCCACCTGTGCTACTGCTGCCTTTAGAGCTTTCTCATTGTTAGGGTTAACCAGGTCAAGACCATCCTTAGCATCTTTTGCAAGGTCTGCAAGCTCCTTTTTTAGCTTGTCTATGTTGGCAAAGATGTCATCAAACGTGTCATCTTCTCCGATCAGGTCACTATACTTTATTACACTATCAGCCATTATTCTGCTTTTTCTTGATGTAGTCTAAAAGACTGTAAAATCTAAAGGTAGTAATATTTTCTAAGTCCTCAGTAGTAAACTCCCGGACTGTGAGCATAAACTCTTCAAAACCTAACTCTATTTTCTTTTCTGCACTGTCATCTATGTTTAAGTTCCAGTATGTAGGGTTAATTAACCTTAAGAGCTCGTCTGTTGCCTGCTTATTTTCCTGCTCTGCCTCCTCCTCCTCTAATATTACGGATAATTGGCTCTTTAGTTTCTTAATTAACGCCTGATTATAGATGATATTCTGCCCATTAAACTGGAGAGGAAAGAATATTTTAAGCTCTTGTTCGACTTTTTTTTTACTGAATCAGCATTATGATCCAGTTCTTTTTTGCTCATTCCGATATTTTGCAGGACCTCCAATGTATTCTGCAGGCCAGAGGTAGTGATATCATCCACCTCCACACCATTAATGCTCTTTACCATTGCAGCCAAAGCTAAGCCTTTAGGCTCAAGCTCTGCCTGACTATATGAGTAGGCTAACCGGGCATTGCTCAACTCCCTGACTGCTTTATCAGATTCCTTTGCCTGAATAAATCCCATAGCTCTGTCTATCCTTTTGATGACATCAGTCATAGAATTGCCTACCTCATTGGCTCTCATCATTTCTTTGTTAAATTTCATGTATCTCCTATGAGGCATCTCCTCAATGGAATCATAAAACTTAACCTCTGTCTTTTTCTTTTTGAATATTATCATTTCTTTAGAATGTTGGAAAGTGCTGCAGACATTGGACCGTATAATAGTATCAGATGGTTCTGATGATGCAGGGCTAAGATTATAGCCAGTGCAGTAGCAGTATGTGACTCCATACAGAACTCACATTCGGTTAATTTGTCTATTATTTTATATTTGAACTTGTTGTATAATCTTACTGGTATGTTTTGCTTATACATTATAAGCATAACCCACCAAAAAACCAAAAAAAATACTAAAAACTCTGTTAAAAATGTCATAATAAAACTATTGTACCTAACCAGTTAGTGGTCTCCATAAGTGATAATATCTGATCATGACTATATTCTTGGTAGCTTGCCAAAAAAGGATATTCAGAGTGGTCTCCTTTATATAGCTTTACTACTATCTGACTACCATCTATTGAATACCTTTGAGTATTAAGATTTCCTACTATTACAGTCTCTATCTGTGATATATTAGGATCATCTGCATTAACTGTATAATATCTATTTGTATGTGCCATTATTTATGTTTTAACTTGATGGACAGTCCTCAATCAAATCTGACTCTTCACTATTTACAGTTATTAATCCTACTCCTGTACTTGATGTATCAGTTATTGTAAATTCTGAACCGTTCCAGGTTGAGTTAGGTATATCTGTGTCTAATATATTGAATGCATTTTGTACAGGTATGTTTTTTATTTCGCCACTATTGTACTCATCTAACACATCAGCTGCAGATAGCTCTGTATTCCACATTCTTCCACTTGCTACATAACCATCAAAATATCTTGGAGGAGTTACGACGCCACCTATTCTCAATGGTTCAGAGGTTAAAATAGAACCAGTTAATGTGTCATCAAGTGCAATAGTTGAAAGTAAATTACCATCAAGATATATCTTACATCCACTTGCATTTGTTGATGCATCATAAGTAACAGTAATATTATACCAAGTATTTAAGCTAATAGTGTCTATTGTTTCAACTTGAACACCATTGGTCCCTCCGTTACTCTGCAAACTAAATCTTATTTTATCGCTTTTTAATGATATAAAATACCCCCTTGCAGGAGGGTTAGAGTATTTTGCAAAAACTAAATTAGCTGAAACTGAACTTATTGTGTTCGCTTTTAGCCATATAGACATAGAAAACGTATTATTATTTTCTAAGTTATACGCTGCATCAATATCAGCATCTATTCTCTCATTAACACCATCTAATAATAAACTTTTGCACCCTACTATTGGTGCAAAAGATGGTACCGGGCAGGCCTCTGGTAGTTGTATGGTTACATTAAATCTAAAGTGAGATAGTGGAGCTTTCTCTAATTGCTGAGCATCTGCCAAATCAAACTCACTAAATACAGTTTCAAAAAGGAAATCTACTGAATTAACAGTTAGCTGATAGCTTGATCCTAATAGTTGCCTGGTCAATACATCCCGGACCTGTGCTACTAATATCTGCTGATAGATTTCTGTTTGCAGGAGAGCATCATTTATGAGCTCCATATTTACAGAGAATATTATAGCAGTATCATAGCTCAAAAAGGAATACATCCCCGGCTGAAACTGTGATATAGTTTCCCTTACAACATAGAAAAAGCATTGCCCCTGCTTATCATTGTCAGGAGATAGGTTTATATATCTGTGTGAATTGTTCTGCTCTCCCAGATAAGCCTCTGGATAAAAGACTGTAGTACCATTTCGAGCATCTAAGTTCTTATAAGTTCTACCATAGCCATTAGTCAACCATGTTAATCCTGCCTCTAAATGTGCCTTTATATCCAATATAGCAGCATCAATCTCCACTGCATTGGTTGGTACTGGCATGTTAGGATTTTGCAATAATATCATCAAAGTTCTTTTTAATGGTTGGTATAGTAAAATTCTCTATAAACTTAGTCCAGCTCTCTTCATCAAGGCCCAAGATATCAGCATATTTATCCACTAAAAATACAGAATAGCTGATAATTGTCCTAATTATTGCATCGTTTTTCCCTGCAATTATCTCTAAGGAGTTGTAAAAATCTCCCGTATCAAATAGAGTTACTCTGTCTGTAGGTTGTCTTTTTCTCCTTTTTATCTTTATGGTAGAATCTGCATAAGCAGGTTTTATGTCTATACCTTTGGAATCTTTCCCCTGGTACATCTGCTCCTGTGTCTGCAGCTCTAATATTACTTGTTTGTTTTGGTTTATGGACTCTTGTAATGATAAATTAACTGCCTGCTGCAGCTTAACTACAGTATTCTTCAGGTCATTCAATATGGTATCATCTACTGCCATTATACTGCTCCATAAGATGCACCTTTTCTGGCACATGGTACGCATGTACCGTTCATGTTTGCTTGATCAAGATTAGTGGCCTTAACTGCTCTTTCGACCTGTGCCCAGAAAGGAACTTGTCTTGTGTCACTATCTCCCTCCAGGTCCCGGATGATATTAATCTGTACATTCTGCTCAATGGCACTTACTTGGCTACTTGATTTCATCATCTCAAGGACTTTGAGAGCTACAATTTTACCAAGTGCATTAGTCATTGTCAGTCTATTGTCTATCCAAAATTGAGTAAGATTGCACTTGATAGAGATGTTAAAATTAAATCCATAATTATTATCATAGGTATAAATCATATCATCAGTATCAAACATAGTACCCACTGCAGGTACCTTTGTAGCATCAATGTAAAAAGGAGACATTGATACATATCTTGAAACAGAATTATATTTTGTGCTTCTTAACCCCTTGTCACATGTTCTGCAATAGCCATTTTTCCAGTTTAAAGAATCATACTGAATTGCTTGACCTACAAGGTCTGCCTGATAATATCCAAGCATCCAAACTCCTCCGCTGGTATCTGAACCATCAGAGTAATCAAGAATCACATCTTGAGATAACCAGGTAAAGCTATTTGCAGAGGTAGAACTAAAAGTATAGGTAGCTACTGCAGACTCCTGCAGAGAGTTATAGAGGTATAATGTCAGTGATGGTTGTGCAGATGTCAGATACAGACCTATTCTATGAATCATCGCCCTAAGACCTATTGATGGCTCCATGTAGAACTCTACTCCTACAAATCTACCCTCATTAATTATAGGCTTATTCTTTAAGACATTATCATAGATAAGGTTGTTCCTGGCAAGGTCCATCCCTGCATTATTCAGCTTCTTTTGTACTACCATCTTCTCAAGTAGTTGATTCAAAGATGATGTTTCTATATCATCTAAGAACGTCTCTAATGGATAGTTAGATGGCAATAAAGCCTGAATGTAATCAAGTCTTACAGATGGATGATAGTCTTGGTAGTACTGCCCGGACTCTGTATCTGTTAATGATGCAGGCAAGGCAGGAATCTCTGCTACATCCCAGTGATTCTTCCATCCTATCACTTTCTTTAATTCTGCAATAACTCGATTATCAAACATAGCTAATTATTATAAAAGAGAGGCAGCATGGACATACTGCCCCTCTGAAACATTCAAAAAAGGATAAAAGGCTCTTATGGCAAGTAGTCAAATTTCTTGATACCTCCGTTAGTTCCTGTGTTGTATGGAGTAACGATAGCTACATTGATTCCCATCTGGTAGTTCTTAACAAGAGCATTAGTATCATCAGCATTGCCAGTGATAGCAGATACATCCTCACAAGAATCTTTAACCATCAAATCCATATCAAGACCCATCAAATCAGATGCTTCTACTGACCAGCGTACACCATCACTCATAGACTGTCTGTTAGCTTGAGCATCAGGAGATACTTTAGCAACAATCCCTACTGATCCTGCAGGCATAATGTATCCTGTAGATACGGCAGCAGCAGATGTAGCAGTAGTGTTTGAGTATTGGAAAGTATAGCCATTGAATTGGAATGCATTGTTAGTAGCATTAGCAGCACCTTGTGCAGCATACTGATTAACAAATGATGCAAGCTGAGCATCTCCAATAACCTCTAATCCCATACGGCTGAAATCATCTGCCTGCATGATAGACTTTGCATCATTAAGGAAAAAAGGTACATCAGCAGCAGCAACTTGTAGAGCATCAGCTAAAAGTGCATATTTTGTAGGTACAAAAGCAGAGTTGTAAGTAGTTGCTTTTGCAGCATCAATTGCAGCAAGTATTTGAGTTTCTAAAAAGTCAGCTAATCCCTCCTCAGCATCAGAAAACTGTCTCATGAAATCTTGAGCTTCAGTTACGATGTCAGACTGATCTGTAAGTCTTGGAATAATTCTGAATCCGGTATGAGCTTTAACGAAAGTTACATTAACAAGAGCAGCATCAGCATCCTTGTCAGGAAAAGTACAGGTCATTGTACCCACTGTAGCAGCAGTAATGTTCTTTGAGAATACAGGTATTTGAGTGGCCGGAGCTCCCCAAGATTGAGCGATAACTCCCTGATTAACTCCTGTAAGGATACCAGATGTACCTTTAAGTGCTAAATCAATAAAACCATATTCCTGCTGGCGTAGCTCTTGTCTATCAAGTAATGAGGGATAGACTCCTCTTGCATTTTGCTTTTTTAAATTTACTATTGACATTGTATAAAATGTTTGTTGGTTAGAATTCTCTGAGGTCCTTTACATTGTACCTCTCAAACGCTTCCCAGTATAATTTGTTGTAATCATCTCCCTTTGGAATCCCTTTCCTCTGGGCTATTTTGTCGAACTCAGATAAGAACTGCTCCTGAGTTTTAAAGCTGGTCTCTTGTACGATAACTTGAGAACCATTAAAGTCTCCTCCGGTAGTTGGAGTATTCCCTGCTCCACCTCCCTGAGTATTATTATGTAATACAGACTGTAGCTCCGCTTTGAGTATAAACTCTAAAGAGGCATTCAATATACCATCTTTATAGGCAGTTCCATCAGGCTTACACCAAATAGTTTTGCCATCTTCCTCAGTTGCATTGCTGATTAATGTCTGGGTTTTCATTGCAATGATGTCATTAAGCAAATTCTCTCCTAAGCTCTTATTAAACTCAAGGCTACTAATAGCTTTTTGTACATCTCCTTTCCTGAATAAATCACGTTCTTTAGATTTTAGAGTGCTAATAATCTGCTCTCTCTCTTCTATCTGTTGCTGAGCAGTATTAGTTAAGAACTCTTTCTCCTTTTT
>Ga0315315_10000805_pt1 | contig 27757 bp, 28 predicted proteins | sample M140m3416metaG_FD_203699 | JGI IMG/M metagenome (GOLD analysis project Ga0315315, IMG submission 203699) | Ammonia-oxidizing marine archaeal communities from Monterey Bay, California, United States - M1 40m 3416 | ecosystem: Environmental > Aquatic > Marine > Intertidal zone | place: USA... | reverse complement strand
CAACCACAGGCTGGCTCGCAACCACAGGCTGGCTCACATCCACTGTCGCAGCAGCTGTCGCAGCATCCGCGATGATGTCGAGCAAAGCAACGCTTCTTGGCTTCGTGAAGATCACGGAGCAAGTCACGAAGTGGAGTCTTGCAGCAACGTTTGCGGCTTCCGCAGCAACTGTCACAGCATCCATTGTCACAACCAGTGTCGCAACCACAAGCTGGCTCGCAACCACAAGCTGGCTCACAACCGCAAGCTGGCTCACAACCGCAAGCTGGCTCACAACCGCAAGCTGGCTCACAACCACTGTCACAGCAGCTGTCACAGCATCCATGACGATGGCATCGCTCAAAAAGACCCCTTAAACCACCGAAAAGATCACATTTGCGACCACAGCAACTTCCACAGCAGCTATCACAGCCACTGTCACAGCCACCATTGTCACAACCGCAAGCTGGCTCACAACCGCAAGCTGGCTCACAACCGCAAGCTGGCTCACAACCGCAAGCTGGCTCACATCCGCAAGCTGGCTCACATCCGCAAGCTGGCTCACATGAATCACAACACGAATCGCAACATCCATGTCCAAGCATTCTATCAAGAAGCTCAAAACCATAGGACTGACTACAGAAGGTGACACTTAATACCAGTGCACCGAGAAACATCATACGCTTCATCGAGCCACATCTCCTTTGCTTGTGGATCACGCCAGTGAGTTTAATCCCGACCGCGCGGTTTTTGTCACCCCGAGGGAGTGATCCACGAACTCTTTTCCGCGGTAGGCCTGCTCGAGACAATCCGTGACTCGAGAAAAATCAGGTTACTACCGCCCCCGTTTCGTTACCCGACGGGCACAGTGATGCCCCGGGGGACACAGGGGCTATCGGCGGGCAAGGGAAACAGGCTTGAGTTGGCTCTAAGTTTTTTTTCAGTAACGACTTAGCTGTATCAGTCAGGAAAAATATGCGAGTTAAGACCACCATGCTGACTTTGCGGGTAAGCGTCATACAGCCGGTATACTTGGTTCTTAAAGGTTCACTGACCGTCAAAAATTATCACCTTCGGCAACCAATTTGAGAAAATTTGTCAGACGCGATGAGTTTTCCGAATAGGTATGCTGTGTGATCGTTCGGTTGTTGACACGGCGAGTCGTAATCATAAACTTGGCGTTTAGCGTTTGGTGACTCCGCAAGCCAACCGGAATTTCGGAGTAAACAGGGAACACTGGTGTAATTCCAGGACGGCCCCGCCGCTGTAATCAGATAAATATCGCGACTAATCGCGAGTTATTTGGTCTGGGTAATAATCACAACCATTGCGTCTGATGGCAGATCGCGAGAAGGTGTTGTTCAGACAAATCTGAGAGTCAGAAGACCTACCAATACGCTAATTGAAGCACGTACAGCTGCGAGGGCGGTTTTACGGGCACGGTTCACGCGAGTGTTCCGCAGACAGATATAAAAATCTTGATTACAGCAGGTTTTTTCTGCTGTGATCGTGAGGAAATTATCATGAGACAAGAAAAGTATTTTGACAGGGAAAATGTGTTGGTTCAGAAACGTTATGGGGCAGTATGGGTGACCGACAAGTCCGGTTTTACGTTGATCGAATTACTTGTTGTCATAGCAATTATTGGTGTCCTCGTCGGTTTGTTGCTACCTGCAGTACAGCAAGCCCGCGAGTCAGCTCGTCGCATAAGCTGTTCAAGCAACGTTCGGCAGTTAGGTGTCGCTATGCATAGTTATATGTCTGTAAATAATGGAAAATTTCCGTGTCAGAGGGTTGATGACGATACTCGCTATGCAGCCTCTGTTGCTGGAAGCTGGACGCCGGGTGGTAAAGCGCTTTATTGGTTCGGTGAAGTTGATTACACAACTGACTCCAATGGCACGCTTGATGCCACAGCTGGGCCGCTGCAGCCATTTTTTGAATCGAACACTTCTGTTTTGCAGTGTCCAAACTTTTCCGAATCTATGCTTGAAGAAGTCAAGTTTGGTGATCGTATCGCCACCGCATTTGGGTACAACACGCAGCTTGGACCTGGTTCAGGAGGTTATTATGACCCCAGCCCGTATCAGGATAAGGCATATCGAATCAGAGATGTTCCTGAGACCTCTCGGACAGTTGCATTTGCAGAGACCGCTATGATTTATTTTGGAGCACCGTATGGTCTGAGAGAACAGCTTGGTGGTTTTAGTAAACCCTCGACGGCAGACCCAGTGGTTCATTTTCGTCACGGAGGTGGGTTTGCCAATGCGGTCTTTGTGGATGGGCATGTTGAAGGCTTCAGCCGAAAGTTCCGAAACGGACCTTGGACGAGTCCTGGTCAAGTGCTTCAGATGGAATTCCATAATATTGGGGTCATCTGCAATGAAGACATCATCAGTCCATTAGCTACTCAGAACGGTGGAGATTCTTTAGATGACGCAGAAGTAGATGCGTTGTGGGACCGAAACTAAACTATTCACTCGTAGGAGATTTCTTATGAAAGATATGCGTCTCTGGGGTGCGATACTCGGTCTTGTTATTGCCTCATGGCTTCTCTACCCGTCCGTATTTGCAAGGAGACCCCCAGCCGTTGATAACGATGAGGTGATTGTTATTCACTACGTTTGTCGAGAAAGTGGCAAGGTCTTTGAGCTCCCACTCGCTGGAGAATGTTGTGAGCATCCTGAAACTGGTCGTCAGACACTCGTTCCAGCAATCTACGATGCTCGTCGAAAAAAGTGGCGGCCTGGGCCACCACTTGCGGTAATGAGACAAATGGGGCTGCTTCAATCAGTCCCACGTGACTAGACTTTTCGCTATGGAAAATGGTTTAGACTCTCCCGTTTCGAAATCGACGCTGTATAAGAATGCTGCTGCGTGGGATCGACTTGCCGAATCGCACCAGGCGTTGGCGAAGCCTGCATGCGATGAAGCATTTATAAATCCAAGAAGTTGGCTTGGTACAGGTGGTCCTTCCGATCGCCCATGGCTTCCTTCTAGCCTAAAAGGGCTTGAAGTTCTTTGTCTTGCCGCAGGTGGAGGGAAGCATGGACCACTTTATGCAGCGGCCGGTGCAAAGGTGACTGTTGTCGACCTGTCAGCATCAATGCTTGATCTCGATCGACAGGTCGCCCGGGAACGAAAACTTCATGTAGAGCTGATACAGAGTTCAATGGATGATCTTACAATGTTAAAAACTGATCATTTCGATCTCGTTATTCATCCAGTCAGTAGTTGCTATCTGCCCTCTCTTATAAATCTTTTTTCTGAAATTGCTCGTATTTGTCGTCCTAGCGGGCTGTACATCAGCCAGCATAAATCACCAAGAAGTTTGCAGTCATCGTCACAACTCAATTCAAATGGACGGTACGAGCTGCTGTATCCAGAGAGTTATCCAGCAGTACATCCAAAAGCTTTGCCGCCTGCACCACCCTCGCGATTGAGAGAGCTCGGAACAGACGAATTTGTTCATTCTTTAACAGATATTCTCGGTGGAATATGCCAGGCAGGATTTCATGTTGAGGATTTTTTCGAACCATGCGAGTTCAAGGAAGAATCTAGTGTTGGTTCGTATGCTCATCGAGCAGCCTTTCTACCTCCGTATATTCGAATCCTTGCTCGGAAAGGTAGTAGCCAAGCGATTGTGCAATCTCTCGTGGTACAGTAGGTGTTGGTCTAAAAAGGAAATAATCAAATGATTTGTATGAATATTGTGCTTGCAGTAAAAGAAGAACATGATGTCGAGAAAGTGAAAGACTTACTGTGTAAGGCAATGAGGCTGAGTAAAACTGAGTTGGGTTGCCAGCGATTTGATGTGTACCACTCGCAATCTGAGCCAAATCGATTTACGCTTATTGAGCATTGGGCTTCACAAGAATCGCTTGACGCCCATCGACAAGCAGAGGCCTATACAACAATTTATAAACCTAAAGTGATCCCGCTTGTCGAGCGAGTTGGTCACCCAGCGACTCTTTTAGAGTAGGCTTTCTTCACAAAGAAAAAGATTTCAGTTGGTCTATATGTTGCTTCTCATCGATAACTATGACTCCTTTACCTGGAATCTCGTTCAGAGACTTGGTGAAATTGATCCAAGCCTCGGCGTTGAGGTCTATCGCAATGATCGCATTGACGGAGACGCAATTGCCGCAAAACAGCCTAGTCACATTCTTATCTCACCTGGTCCATGTACTCCGAATGAGGCTGGTGTTTCATGTGATGTTGTGCGTCGTTTCGCAGGGCGAATGCCAATCCTCGGGGTCTGTCTCGGCCATCAGGCTATTGGTCAGGTTTTTGGTGGGAAAATTGTGGCCGCTCAGCAATTGATGCACGGTAAGGTCGATCAAATAGAACATACCGGCGTGGGTGTTTTTGCTGGGCTTTCTTCTCCAATAAACGCAACTCGGTACCATAGCCTGGTTATTGAGCCCTCAACGTTACCACAAGAGTTTATCGTTGATGCTTGGGCGTCTGCCCCTAACGGGGGTAGGGAAATCATGGCCATACGTCACCGTGAGTTGCCTCTCTACGGTGTGCAGTTTCATCCGGAAAGCTTTTTGACACCACACGGATACCAAATTCTGAGAACTTTTTTAGGAACCACGCGTAGTGATGTGCTGTCATGATTGATGTCGCGGAAGCCCTGTTGCGCATACAAAGGGCAGCTGTTGTTGTTCAGCCCCGTCGTGTCAGGATAGAAGATGCTGTTGGTCTTCGATTGCAGGAGGATGTGATATCGGATACAGATTCACCACCGTGGCACCGTTCAATGATGGATGGATTTGCCGTTATCTCGAAGGACTTTGTTCATTCGTCAGATTGCAAACAGGCCGTAACGCTCAAAGTTGTTGCTAAAGTCGGTGCTGGTGAGACAACGGCAATTGTTCTTAAGCGGGACCAGTGTGTTCGAATTATGACGGGTGCTCCGATGCCCGCTGGTGCAGACGCTGTGATTCCAATCGAGCGGGCCGTTTCAGGAACTTCTCATGCTCAGGCGGGTGAGCAAGTATCTGTGCAGGATCCTCATTTTCGTTGCGGTCAGCATGTAAGTGAAAAAGGAAGTTTTTTTCGTGCGGGCCAGACAGTGATACACCATGGTGTTGAGTTGGAACTGGTTCATGTAGGTCTTGCTGCCGAGGTTGGTGCCTCTCATGTAGTAGCCATTGCACCACCTCGAGTGTCAATTATTACTACGGGAAATGAATTGGTCCCCAGTTCTCAAGTTCCAGCAGGAGGTCAAATTCGTAACACGAATGGACCAATGCTCTCTGCTGCAGTGGTAAGTTGTGGGGCAGAGCCAATCCCAATGGGCATTGCCAGTGATCACCCAGAGCCACTTCGCGCTTTAATCGCTCAAGGGCTTGCGGCTGATATTCTGTTGCTCTCGGGCGGTGTCTCTACTGGAGACTATGACCTCGTGCCGAAAACACTTGAAAATCTTGGTGTCGAGTGTGTTTTTCATAAAGTGTGCCTGAAGCCTGGGAAGCCCATTTGGTTTGGAGTTTTGCAGCGACCGGCAGCATCACCAACACTCGTCTTTGGACTGCCTGGAAATCCTGTGAGTACTCTTGTTTGCTTTGAATTATTTGTTCGTCCTGCGTTGGAAAAGATTTCGGGAAAAAGTCTCGTTCCAAAAGATCGTGATCAACAAACGGCGAGACTGACAAACTCGGTACAGGGTAGCCTTGATCGACCCGTGTATCATCCTTGTCAGCTCGAAGTGGGAAAGAGCGGACTACTTGCAAAAACCTTACCTTGGGGAGGCTCTGCTGACTTGCTCGCACTTTCTCTTGCAAATGGGCTGTTGGTCGTCCCAAAAGAATGTGGTGGTTTTGTTCAAGGGGAAGTAGTTCAAGTAATACCCTTGGTATCACGATTCCGAGACAAGTCCGAGTGACTCTAGTTTCCCGAAGCACTCGTCTCTTTCTCGGCAACGCTCAAGTGAAACCCATGATTGATCTTGGGCCACATTGAAATCTTCACGTGATGCCGGCAATGCTTTACCACTTGATGCCAAACGGTGAATAACTCCTCTATCAAGCTGTGTAAGTCGCATTGCGTGAACTCGGTAGTCGAGAAAAGCTTCCCAGCATAGCGGGAACAGCTTTGCAATAATTTCGTAGCCAATAGTCTCCGCATATCTTCGAATTTCAAGCTGTGCGTGGCTATCCATCCTCAACGCAAGGAAATGTAAGAGATTATGAAGATCTATTTTCCAATATGCTTCGGTATATGTTGAGAGTGGCAAGTCTTTACGTGCTTGCTCGCGTGCAATGCCAGCTTGCAACCTTTCCTCATAAACTTTACGGGCAAGGCTTTGCAACTCTTGTTCGGATTGGGTTAATGGGTGCCCGTCATTGTCTCTGAGGAAACCATCCGACCCCTGTCGATTGGATGTTGCTTGGCTTCTCCATCCATCGTTCCCGGTGCTTTGCATGGAATCGATTGCTAGTGAATATCGAGTTGAGTACTCATTAATGTTTGCAGTCCGGTGTCGAACCCATTGTCGCCAACAATCCATCGGCACCCGCACGAGAAATTTCACCTCGGTCATCTCAAACGGCGTGGTGTGTGCATGCCTGAGGAGATATCGAATCAATTGTCGGTCATCACTGACTTTTCTAGTTCCCTCACCATAACTTACTCTTGCCGCTTGCACAACGGAAGCGTCGTTCCCCATAACATCAACGACCGTCACAAACCCGTCATCAAGAACAGGAAATTTTTTCCACCGAAGGCTGTCTAGTGAAGGAGTAGCTTGTGCTGTTGAGTGTTCAGATGACATGGATATACCTTAAGGCAGCAAATAAAATATAGACACAGGATGAACTTCTCTGGCAATCACTGCAACCGTCGGTCGTGTCGCAAGTTAATCACGCCATTCTGTAATGCAATGGTCGCTTGAAATTCAACTAAAAAAGTTATCGCCATATAGGTTTATAGGCGGACATGTGGTGACGGTTACGTCTCCATTGACTCGTGTTTGGCATGCGAGTCGCATGGTTTCTTCATTGCCGATGTAGGCCATAGAGACACCCATGCGAGCTTTCTCGAGAATCCCTCTTGGGCTTGTGTTTTCCATTCCTTTTGTGATGAGCACTCGGCAGCTCCCACAAGACGCCATTCCATGGCAATTGAGGACTTTATGAACACCAGGGTATAGCGAGACACCTGCGGCAATTGCCTCTTTGCGAAGGTTGGCACCCTCAGGAACTTGAATTTCTTTTTTCTCTGTAGCGAAGGTTATCGTCGGCATAGGATTCTCTCGATAGGAAGGCCTTTGTTTCCCGATACTGTAGTCATCTGAGCCGTTTGCTTCCAGCGCGGCTAAACTAACCCCGGAGGAATAGATGAATGGCCGAATTATCACGATATCAGCGTCAGGTCGTAAAAAACTACTACGAGAACCTAGATACAGCTCTTGTGCAGCGACTTGGTGAACAAGTTACTGATCTTTATCTTGCCGAGGGGAAGAAACGCACGAAAATCTGGGCCTCTGTTGCCAAATCTTTGGAAAAACTCGAAGTTGCTCAATCGACAATTGATCGGATTGTTGCATCAGATGATGCTCAGCAACTTGCTAAGCTCCTCCAGGAATTATGGGGGTAACTCATTCTTGCCCTCACTTTTTAACAAAATGTGAAAAAATAAAATTTTCACATTCGAACCTAGTGAATTGTAGAACCTAGTGTTCCTACAACGTCCCTGTCTTTCTGGAGCATCTGCATGAAACAGGTTTTAATAATTGTGAAGCCGTTTCTAGCCGAACGTGTCCTTGAAGCAATCGCTGACCTGCAAGTAGATACGCTTGCTGTCCATGAGGTGAAAGGCTACGGACGACAGAAAAGTTATCTTGATGCTTCTACTGAACAAGACCGATCGCTTGCATTTCTTCCCAAGATTGAAATCCACTGTTGGGTGAAGGATTCTCAAATCGATCACTTTATCGATAGCGTGAGTGGAGTTGCGAGAACAGGAAGAATGGGTGATGGAAAATTATTTGTTCTCCCAGTTGCTCAGGTTAGTGAATAAAGATGCCTGTCGCATACCAGATGCTATCTGTGCCTTGCCGAATATCGTAACCGAAGGCAGACTGCTCGCCATAAACTGCTCGCCAATGGCCGGGTGATTGCCGCCAGCAAGAAACACAGTCGACACAAGAATCAAGCAGATCTTGTCCTGGCCAGCTCTCAGCGCACACTTCTTTTGCTATTCCGCCGTGTAAATGAAGTTGTTGTGAGCGACGTTGCCAGTCATGATGACCTTGCTTTTGTAGCTGTGCCTGATGGGCGGAGTGTGAAGTCGCAGCTTCGCTGAGTGTAGTGTCAAAGATTCCATTTGTGCTGTTAGGGCGATCAATATGTCTACGGACAGCTAGGATCATCGACCGTTGTGTCAAAGAGCCAGTGGGTAATCCCGGGAGCAACAAAATGTCTGATGGTTGAAATGTGTAATACCGACCGTCTTGTCTTGGCAGTGTAGAAACGACTCGGCCATGCATTATTTTATGAGCGTAGTCAACAACAAATAGTCCAGGTCCTTTTCGGAGTTGTTGCAAGGAATTTGAATGAAGGAGAGTGATTGAAGTCTTGTTGAAATTAAGTTCACAAAAAATCCATTGTGTTTTTGAATGAATAAAAACTTTTCTGACAGAGGGTTCTGCAAGTTGTTGAGTGACTGGATCATTGGCATCGGTTAGATTTTTCGCACGAATTGACACCAATAGCATCGCTGACTTTTCTTTCGCAATTCTTGTGGCTTCCCCGTAATCTGAAGATTCAATGATTTCCTGCGGTACGGTCGAACGAGATGTATTTGTCTGATCACTAGCTCCAAAACATTGGCAGCTCAGAGCGAATATGAAAACTATTGTGGCTGGTTGCAGAAGAGGGCAATAACGGTTTGGTGCCATGGCAAAAACGGGGGCTGGTGTCTTGTGAGGTAAGAATTTCTATGAAATTATGGGTTCTTCTATCACTCATATTCAATCGTTCAAGTGAAAATCTGACAATGGTTGGGCACGGAAATCTGATAGAAATGCAGGAAATCAGTGGTTTTTGATGTCGTCGTTGTAAAACATGCTCAGAACCGTGGGGCAGGCTGTAGAGTCTGCTGTAGAGTCGTAGGCCCTAAAATCGCTACACTCTACTTAATCGTTCCTGTTTCCGATCTTTTGCAGTCAGGCGAATGTAATGCTCCGTCACGTTGCCGCAGTTGTTGTGGTCTCTTTTTCCAGTATTAGTATTTTCGGGATCTGCGGTGCAGCAGACATTGCTGATTTGGGCAAAGAGCCCATTGGAAAAGTTCCACCGTTCAAAAAACCGGGCGAGAATGCTCTGCTCGAAGCATCAACGGATCTTGGTGAATCACTTAAGCCATTGAATAAACTTCTGTCGAGAAGTGCGAGTGGTGTTGATTGGCGAAGCTATCTGGATTGGTCGGCGCTTGAGATTCAAGCAAATGCAGGAAAAGAACTCGATGTGAGTGCCTTGCTGAAGTTGTATCGACGATTCAATGCGGATGAAAATGGGTTGGAAATGTATCAATTTGTTACGGTGCGACGAGCACTGGCTGCAGCAATTGAGGTCGCCGTAGCCGCAAACAATGATCAAGCCTCTGAGACCTATACGAAAAGAATTAAAAAGCTTAATGGTCTCATGAAAACGGCAGCAAAGGAAAAGACGTCAAAGTCTCTCGACGGAGTCGGCCCCCTTTTGGCAAGGCTACTTGAGTCTCGACAGGCTTCTAAAATTGTGGCGAAGATTCGAAGTGCAGTTGACCGGCCTAATCTTTTCATGAGTGTTGATGAAAGCTTGCTTTCATCAGCGGTAAATCGTGTCGTAGACCGCGTATCTCCCGTGAATGAATTTGTCTTGGGAACACCTGTACGGGGAACTGGGCATACCAGTGGGATGGTACTCCTTGATTTCATTCCTTCCGCGCATCGGGCGGTAACGCAGTTGTCATTTCAAGCAACTAATTTAGCGAATACAAAGAGTACGAAAGGACCGGTTACTGTCTGCTCGGAAGGCGTGACGGAGCTGTCTGCTCAGAAACGCATTTATATCAATGACGAGCGTTTGTGGGCTGATCAAACTGTTGCAACGGCTTCGACAAAAACGCGAATGACTGGAATAGGAATAAAGAGCCGGTTTGGCAAGAATTTCATTCGCCGTATTGCGATAAAAAAAGTTTCAGAAATGAAGCCCAAAATCGAGGCTATCAGTGAAAAGCGGGCTCAGGAACGAGTTCGTCAGGAGTTTGAGGCTGAGACAGCGAGTGCAATCAGTGAAGCGTCACGAGATTATGAGCAAAAATTCCGTCAGCCACTCAAAGTGCGTGGTTGGTATCCTGAATTACTGCGAATGAGCACAACAGATGACAAGCTTGCTGTTGTTGGTAGAAAAGCTTTGCGTGATCAAATTGCGGCGTTTACGAGTCCCCCGGAGGCGGACAGCGATGCTGTTCTATCAGTTCGAGTTCATGAGACACTTGTTAATAACGCGAGTGAGATTACCTTGGCTGGTCGAACCATCACTCAAGAGTTTGTTGAAGAACAGTTAAAAGAGCGTGATGGTGAATTGCCAGAATCACTAACGAGTGACCCTGATCAGCCGCCGTGGTCGATTACTTTTGCAAAAAGGAAGCCCGTAGAGCTTAATGCCAGTAACGGGAGAATTAAACTGACTGTTCGTGGGAGTCGCTATACGTCAGGCGATCGTGAATTTCCAGCAATGGATATTTCAGTTGCATACCGTATTAAAGCTGATGCTGACCAAATTCGTTTGGTACGAGATGGTGAGGTTCAAATCTATCCTCCTGGTTTTATTCCCGGAGGTGACAAGAAACTGAGTGTTTCTGAAACTTCCCTGAGAAGAATTCTTCAGAAGCGTTTTGGCAAGGTTTTCAAAGAAAATATCACTGTTGATCCACTTGAGCTACCTGATCAGCTCGCCGCCGCTGGTCCACTGCCAATGGAGCAGTTCGAGGCCCGTAAAGACGGGTGGATGGCTATTGGGTGGCGAGAAAAGGATTGAGGTTCAGTGAAGAGTTTAGTGGCAGGGCACTGCGGTAGGGTTCACTATCAGGGATGGTAGTGCCAAATCAACTTTGAAGCGGCCTGTAGTCGCATGATCTCCAGCTTGTTAAACAATGAGTAAGGACGATTACTCAGTTGGAACGAATTATTGTAGTGAGTCGGTTAGCCTCGGTGATTGCTTCATCAATTGGAAGCCCCTGAGGAATACCAGGCCGAGTATGGCCAGCAGCTGAAATATAAGCGTTGCGAAGTATTTCGAGTCTTTGCGTGACAACTGGCAAGAGGTGATCAGTTTTTTTGGCACTCCATATGCTGGGAACACCTAGGTCATTGAGGACGGCCCGGCAAATTGCCCAATGACCGTCATCTCCAGGGTGCACAGTGTCTTGAGCAAAAATAAATGAAGGATTCTTAACACGATTCAGTTCAAGTAATTGCTTCATTGGGCCGTGAATATCGATGACCATCCAGCCGTCTTGTCGCTTTGAAAGCAACCATTCGGAGTATTGTTCAAGAACGACGTCGTAATCAGTCGTACCCGCAGGGCCGAGCTTGTCGGGGCGTTGATCGTATACCGGTGGGGTGAGGTGAATGATCTGTGCTCCGATGGCCTCGACTTTCTCATGAAGGTGAGTAGTTCCTGCCTGAAACTTATGAAATCGTGCAGGATCAAAAGGTTGATAGATGCCGCAGTTCATGCCGTAACAAGCGAGTACGACATCGGGTCGACTGATCTGCAGCACCCGATTCAGGCGTTCGTGCAAATTTGGTCGTGGAAATTTACCACCCGCATGTCCATTTTCCGAGAGCCCAGAAACGGTCTCACTTGGGAGTGCCATATCGATTACTTGGGCAGAAGTGCCAGCTGTCTCCATCCAGCATGTAAGATACGAAACCCATCGCCCGCTGTATGTGATGGAGTCACCAAGGATAACTACTCGATTGGCTTGGATAAGCAATCGGTGAAGGTTTGGCTCAGTCTTGTGCGGGCTGGCAGCAGAAAGGCTAATTGGAGTAACTGTCCAAAGCCAGCTATAAGCGAGAACGCTTAACACAACTGGTCGTAAGTGCCTTGTTATCACCAAAAACGACGTCATCTCAGTCTACTGCTTTCGGCACTGGTTTTGCGCCTTCTCTGATTGCAAAAAGGTGGCTTCGGTTTGCTATGTACAGCGTGTCGTTCGCCACAATTGGTGTTGTGTAAACACTGTTACCCATGTTGATCTCTGTAATGAGTTCCATATCTTTCGACAATTTGAAAATGCAAACGTCGCCGTCTTCATCACCGATGTAGACTTTACCATCAACAAGCAGAGGAGATCCCCAGCTAGCAGCCAGCATGTCGTATGTCCAATGTGGTTTTCCAGTTAAAACATCAAGGCAATGAAAAAGTCCACTAAAATCTGCGACAAAGAGCAGGTTGTTTTTGATTGCGACCGTGCCGCATGTGCGGTGCATTGTTTCTTCAAAGCCGAGTTTCCCATTTCCATCGGCATCAAATCCTGGGTAGTGCCAAACAGCTGCTGAGTTGGGATTGGGGCATGCTGCCTCCCCGTTTTCGGTATCGACGGCCTGGAGTCGACGATGCGGAAGTGGTGTGTCTGGATCTTTAAGACTAATGGCAAGTTCAGGGCTTGTGTCACCCCGCATTGTTGGGTCTATACACCAGAGATGACCAGTTCCTTCACCATGCTCCGGGTCTTCACCAACTGCTATATAAACAAGGCCTTTGTGGAAAACGGGCGTTCCGATGATACTGTTTCTGTCGGCACGTCCACCGAGTGAATACTTGGACTCTTTAGGGTTGCAATCAAACTGCCAAAGAAGTTTTGCACTACCGTTACCATCTCCACGTGCGTCAAAGCTATAGACCCAGCCATCACCACCACCGAAAAATACCTGAGGTACACCGTCAACTTCTGCGTAACCGGGACTTGACCATTGGCCATGAAGAACGTTCGGGCCCGGTGAGGCGTCCGTCCATAAAACATTGCCATTTCTCTTATCAACACAGATAAAGCTCGGTGCATCTGGATTCGGCAAGCTGACATGTCCTTCATCAACACCGTTGCTGGTATTTACGAAGAGTAGATTGCCTGCTCCTGTGACACTGCAGGAGCACATATTGTGTTGTGATACGCCAAGGGCGGTCATCATATTTAATACCCATACAACATCTGCTTCAGATTCTGTTTCGGTACTTTCTTCGGAAAAAGGGCCATCATTTTCACCGTCTCGGAAGCCCTCTGTGTCGAGGCATTTGACCTCACCACGACTACTTACGTACCAGAGTCGCTCACCTTCGACTAAGGGGGAGCAACAGATTCCTTGAAGAGGCCAGTCGTGTACTCGACCTGTTGGAAGTTTTTCACTCGAATCTTGCCAGAGGAACGTCCCGTTCGTAACGTCAAAGGCAATGAGGCAGCCCAGATCTACTTTTGCTGGATACCGTTCGATCCAACCATTGCCATTGTTTGTTCCAACAAATATTTTTCCATTTGAGACAACTGGGTTGCCGTAACTCTGGCTACCAAGTGTGGCCACCCAAGCAATGTTCATGCTCGTATCGGAATCCCATTTCCCGGTTTCATAGTCAAACTCACCAGGCTCCCATTCGATTGGTATTTTGGCTGCTTCTGTCACATTATTGCGATGAGGTGAACCACCCCATTGGTTCCAATCCTTGGCGGAAGCTGTTTTAGATACGGATAGAGTAAATCCGACAAAGAAGAAAAAAAGAATACTCAAAGATCTCAATGAACCGCCTCCTCTGTGACACACCCATATATCTAAGGAAATGAGAATATGAGTACAAATTACTTGCTATTTGTTTCCACTTCGATTGCCCAAAGCTTTGTCGGGCTTTCACTCATGTAGTACAAGCGACCATTCGCGGCGACAGGTGTCGTACGAAGTTTAGTCCCATCCTCATGCTCAATTTCTGAGATGAGCTCCATATCCTTGCCGTGTTTGAAAACATACATAATGCCGTCATCATTGCCGACAAAAACCTTGCCATCGGCGACACAAGGAGATGACCACGTATTCGCAAACATGTTTTCCGTCCAATAAAGTTCACCGGAGTTAGCGTCCAAGCAATGAACGTGGCCGCCTAGTTCTGTGATATAGAGAATGTCGTCCATGATCGCACAGGTCGACATGGATCGACCGAAGTAGTATGTCTCATCAGTGGGGCTAGGCTTGCCGTCTGTGACAGGCCCGCCGTAGTGCCAGATTTGAGCTGAGTCAGGATTGATTTGTTCATTAAACTCTGGTTCGTATGTGGCCAGTGTTGGTGAAACGTCTTTATCTGTCCGATTAGGGGTTTTGGTGATGTCAATACAATAGAGGTGCCCGACACCAGTGTCATGCTCGGGATCTTGACCAACAGCAATGAAAAGTTTGTCTTTATAAATCACTGGGGTGCCAACAAAGTCATTCGCAGTTCCACGGCCACCAAGTCGGTAGATGGCATCTTTTGGGTTGCAATCAAATTTCCAGAGCAAATCTCCTTTCGGGCTAAAACTGTAAATCCAGCCATCACCGCCAGGGAAAATTACTTGTGGCTCACCGTCCGGCTGTGCGTAAGTTGGATTTGACCACTGCCCGTGCATGATATTTCTGCGCGATTGACCTGGTAGATTACTGGACCAGAGCACACTGCCGTCTTTTTTACTGAGTGCCAGGAAACTCGGTTTATTTTCTGACGGAACACGTAGATGGGCTGCATCGACCCCATTGCTGGTGACAAGAAACAGGGTGTCACCAACGATCATTGGTGAGCAGGTTGCAATGTTATGTGGGAATACATTCAGCTCGCCAATCATGTCGAGTTTCCAATGAATTTTTCCTGTATTTATGTCAGCACAAATGGCTTCACAGCGATTTCCGACGTAATAAAACCGATCACCCTCGATACACGGTGTCGAGCATATGCCTTGTTGCGGCCAGTCCCAAACGCGTCCTGCTGCGAGTTTGTCGTGAACAATTTGCCATAAAAATGCACCGTCTTGATCACTAAAGCACATCATTACGCCTTTATCACCGTCGATTGACGGGTCGCGAGGAAATTCGTTATTTGTGCCAATTAAGATTCGTCCATCACTCATTACTGGGCCACCGTAAGCGCGTGAGCCGAGTTGAATTGAGAACGCCACATTTGTGCCGTCACTGATGTCCCAGGAATCAGGAAGTTTGTTGACCGTTGGGTTTGCAAAGTTACGTTTGAGGTGACCGCCGTACATTCGCCAGTCTTTTGCTGATAATTCGAGTAGATCGGGTTGATCCTCAGCACGTACGGTGTCCAGCCATGGAAGAATCAGCAGAAAAGTGATTGCAAGTAACGATGTTATTTGGTGTGTATTTCGCATGCGTTTTGACTCAACAAATAGGATGTGTTGTGATTTATGAGGAGAAAAAGCCTTGGTTTACTCAACTAGGATGTTGTCGTAATAAATTGGTGTGCCAGTTTTCGGTGGTTGAATACCGAGAGCTGAACCATAAATACCAGGAGGTCCAGTAAGGTTGGGGTTTTCATCAGTTAATATCAGGTTCCAATCAGCCGGTTCCGTATCGGTTTTTTCCCAAGCTTTGCCAAGCACCTCGGTGTGATCTCCATCGATCTTGACTGTCATCTTGAGTCGATACCAAGTATCTGGTTTCCAATCGAAATGAGCTTCTTTAACAACTCGCGGCATAGCATCCCAAGCCGAGACCCTAAGCTTTTGTTCGTTACCAACAAGTTGCAAAATATAGCGATGGGCCGTGACCCCCATATTTGGAAGGTTGTCTCGCACCTGCTTACCCATTACATCAACAGAAATTGTGTAACCGGCCATATCTGGTGTACCAATGAACCCATACCACTGACGATAGAACGGAACTGCAATCCGGGCTGTTTTCATTAAGACGGTGTTGCCGTCATCGAGTTTAGTCGTGATGTACCGAAGTTGAGTGTTGGTCCAGCCGCCTGGTATCAGTCCTGGACCAATACTCTCAAAGTCTTCGGAGTATGGAAAAGCCGGAACTTGTCGAACACGAACGCTGGCTTGCAAGCCGTCAGCAGTTGCGAGCAGAGTGCCGCTTTGACCCCCAGGGATTTCAGGAGCAGTGAAACTTGCTCCTTCGATCTTGCCTCGTAGAACAGGGAGCGTTACACCTTCTCCAAGTCCAGGCCCTGGCTTCATAGCAGAAAGCGCTAAATCGATTGGTGTTGTTTTAATGAACTGGCCATTCGCATCGAAAAGCTTCGCGATGAAGTCGACACGCTGCCCAGTTGTTAGATTTACTTCAGCCGGAATAACTTGCAACTGCGCGGGTTTGCTCGAGGCGTTAGCAGATGGAAGAGCTGGTTGTGGAGGTAGATTAATGTTTGCCTGCTTGTATTGGCCAAGACAATAAAATTCTTCCGTTGTACCGAAATAGACACAGCCGTTAGCAATCGCTGCGGAGCCTTGCACTTCAACATCAAACTTTGGATCAGCAGGTTGAAAGCGTTTCCGTGAAATTCGCTTACCACTGTTGTTTGCATCAAGAATATGAAAATATCCATGAACAGAACTGAGGTAGATTTTGCCATCACCATAAGTCGGTGAGCCGGTACAGTTGCGACCAAACTTAGCTCTCCATAGCCTCTCTCCAGTGGTTGCATCGAAGCAATAGAGGCGACCTTGCCGATCCGGCAAAAATAGCTTTTCTTCGTACAGTAAAGGTGAGGGGTATTTGAATTCGATACCATCTTTTTCCCAAAGGATTTCTGGTTCCACGCCACCAATGTCTAAGCATGCGACTCGACCGACTGTGGCACGCCCAGGAATTTCTTCACCGTGTGCTGCATACAGGCGATTTCCATGAACCACGGGCGATGGATTCATTGCCCCGTTTCCAAACTCAAAGCTCCAGATTTTTTTGCCGGTATTGACCTGAAATGCATGCAGGTTACCGTCACCACCGCCACTAATAAGTATTCGTTGTTCATTGATTGTGGTGACAACCGGGATGCAACGGTATGTGTTGGACGGTCGAATGCCGGTCGTGCTCCACCAAACAATTTCCCCGTTGTTTTTGTCGAATGCGAGGAATCGCACACCGCCACCACCTTGCGCACCCCAGTTCGAACTGATCATACTAATGATAACCAATTCACCTTCGACGATCGGGCTGGTGACTCGGCCCCCATATCCTGTGATACGGCCGAATTCCTCAGTCAATGACTTTTGCCATTTGACCTTTCCGGTTTCACCATCAAAACAGAATAACAAGCCTTGCGTGCCGTGTGCATAAACGTTTCCAGTTTCTGGATCTCCGAATGGAACCGTCCAGCCAAGGCGAACACTCACGATTGGTGTAAAGAAAATACCGAATCGATGCTCCCAAATAAGATCACCAGTTTTGGCATCCATACAGACGACGCGTTCTTGTTCATTAACGCCTTCTCCGATCCTGCTAACAATATAAACCTTGTCATGCATCACAATTGGAGTAGAGCGGCAACTCACATCAGTTTTCTTCCAAAGGACATCTTCAGCATCATCAGGCAAGCCTACCTCACGTGAAACGCCGTTCCTTTCTGGTCCTCGCCAGTTTGTCCATTCTCCAGCTAATGCTGGGCAGGACAGAAATAACATCCATACGAGAAATGTATGCATTCGAAAATCATTCATAGTTCATGCTCTAATTAGTTGATATTACGATGTTAATTAATCACTGATGAGGTAGATAAAACAGTGAGTATTTGCGAATGAGATTGACTCTTTGCTTAGTCCGGCAACTACTCAATGTTTTTCTGAGGTGAATCTTAGTAATATTTTTGTTTCGCGATATGCATTACTCGATATCGTAGCAGAACAATAACTCTTGATCGCGTAGGTATAATTTGCCGCCAGCAATTGCAGGGTGTGTCCAATTCTTACCACTAGGTGCTCTCATCTGTGATTCTTCAGGGAGTGTAAACCGACCATTTTCTCGATAACCCTCCGGAACTGCTTCAATTATCGCTACGTCCGCTTCGCGTTCCGCATACAGGTACAGACTACCGTCAGCGTAGGCAATGGACCCTTCGCCTAATGAATCACTTACGCGTTTGCTATACCATTCGAGATCACCACTGCCAAACGCTTGACATACCCAACCACGTCGTGCGGAACTGCCATAGACGTGGCCGTTGAGCAAAACAAAACCACCTAATTCGTTCTTCATGTTTCGGCTAAAGTAGACGTGTGTGGCATCAAATGAGCCCTCATTTTGCTTTGTTAACCTGATCAGGTCACAGCCTGCTGAGCCAACACTGGCGTATACTTGCTGGTTGTAATAGACGGGGGTGGGAATAACGACGTCGGGATAAGGTCGATCGCGTTTGTAGTTCCACAGCAACTCACCGTCAATCGCTGCGATTCCTGCTATACCGCTTTGGGTCATTACGATGTATTGCTCGATCCCATTCACAGTAGCCTTGATGGGTGAGGAGTACGTTGCTCCACCTGTGAGGCTTTCACTTCGCCAAATTACTTTGCCAGTCTTTCGATCTAAGGCAGCAACCATGCCTTGATCACCTCCGGGTACGCAGATGACTTTGTTGTTATCAACAAGTGGCGACCAGCAGTAGCCCCAGCCATAAGTTTCCGGTTCACCAGCATCTACGATACTGACAGAGCCGCCTAAGTTGCTGACCATGTTGACTTGCCAACAAAATTCACCCTCTGTATCAAACGCAACCAATTCACCATCACCAGCCAAAGCATAGACCATTCCATCTGTGACTGTTGGTGTGGCCCTTGGCCCAGCTCCCCACGAGTTACCTTCGAAATCAAAGATTTTGTTGCTAACAGTTTTTGACCAACGAAGTTTGCCACTTGTAGCATTAATGGCTAGCAATTCTGTGAGACCATTCCTGCCACCCATAATGTAGACACAATCACCAACAACGGCTGGGCCCGAATATCCCACACCAGAATTGCGAAATGTCCAGAGTAATTCTGGGCCGCCGTCAGGCCATCTGTCGAGCAATCCAGTTTCTGCAGATTTATTATCACGATTGCTACCCTGGGCCTGTGGCCAATCTTCGGCATGCGTTACCGAAGGTAACAAGATAAAAAATGCACTACTCAGTAGCTGAACGTTAAGCAGCCACCTCAGCTTTAAGTAACTTTTGTTCATGGTCCACTTTCCGCAAAAAAATAGAGGATAGGAGGTACGACTACACTTATGCAATTGTCGAGTCTCTGGAAAGCAACTAACTGGCACAATGTCTTCTGTTTTAAGGTCTGGTAGACTTTGAAAAATTTTCTTTGAGTATGGTATGTAGATTGGTCAATAGTCTCACCCGATTTCATGTGCTTGCCAATGGTGTAAGGGTTTAATTTCTTGCCCTAAGAAGCAGATCGCAGTGTACCCTCGTCAACAGAAGATCGCATGAATGACAGTTGCCTTACGGCAACAAATTTTTTTGGATACACCAGATGGCGTCGTCAAAACCAACAAATAGCCGGAAATCAAGCAAAGGAGGGTCTGCCAAAGGAGATCTGGTCGAGCGTGTCGTTGCAGAAAATCGAAAGGCGAGGCATCACTATGAAATTCTTGACACTCTCGAGTGCGGAATTGCGCTTGTTGGAAGTGAAGTGAAGAGTCTTCGTTCAGGGAAAATGTCTCTCGACGAAGCGTATGGCAGAGTCAAAGGGAGTGAAGTGTGGCTTATTGGCTGTGATATTCCTGAGTATGTAAAAGCAAATCAGTTAAATCATCAGCCAAAACGGCCTCGAAAACTTTTATTGCATCGTCGTGAAATTATTCGGTTTGCAAGCCTAGCATATGAAAAAAGCCTTACACTCGTTCCACTCAAAGCGTACTTCAAACAAGGACGTGTGAAGCTGTTGCTGGGAATCGGTCGAGGTCGAAAAGTACACGATAAGCGACAGAAACTAAAGGCACAGACAGCACAACGTGATATCGAAGGCGCTCTTCGCGGGCGGGGAAGTCGTTAAGCCTTCTTGACTCTCAAAATACAAAAAACAAGCCAGTATCTTCGATGTGAAGAACTGGCTTGTTTTTTATGAGCATCAAATTTTTAAGATCCGAACTCAGGCAGTATTACCAGCGGTAACAAGGTCTGTTGAGTCAGTTGAATCTTCGGGATGCCAAAGGGGCATGCCTCGCTGAATACGTTCAGCAAGCACATCTATTTTCTGACGAGAGCCAGCAGGTGCTGTCGTCGGTGTAAATTCCTCACTTACATGGGGAACGAAATTTTCATCGTGCCCGTACAGTTCGATAATCTCGAATACATTTCGAATTCTGGCCATGGAAACCAACCACTCCTTACAGAAAAAACCAATACGATCAGACTACAGTAGGACGGGAAATCCCAGACCTTAGACATGCGTGTTCCAACGGTTGTTTACTTAATAACCGAAAGCTATCAAATGCTGCGGCGGGGGTGGCAAAATGCCACGGCAGTTTTCAATGACCGTAAGGAACCCTTGCATTATGTACGTCTTGGGGCCGGAGTCAAACATTTGGGAAAAGGTTTCGATTTTTTCGTTCATGCGGGGTTCTCGGCAGCCTGGTTTGCCTGACTCGAGGTCTGGGAAGTATCATAAGGAAATGGTTTCCGAGGACGGTACGCGATTGTCGCCGTACGCTTTGGGACAAGTTTTGGGTGGTGGATCAGGGCCTACAGGCCCAAGCCGCCGCATTAGATGGCTGAATTTACAGGATCTCTCGCCAGTTACTCCGCCCGCTGGTCGTTTTTTACGTACCTCGGTGCAATTGCAATTGGGACCGGCTTGCTGGCTCTTCCGGCCTCTCGTGCGCCAGATCAACCAGCATTAACCATAGTTGATGCTGCGTTTACTGCGACCAGTGCCTGTTGTGTGACGGGTTTAACAGTGCGGTCAACCGTAGAAGACTTCTCCCCCTTCGGTCAGGGGGTTATTCTGATGTTGATTCAGCTTGGTGGTCTCGGAATCATGACGATCACGACGCTTCTTATCTTTCAAATTGGTGGAGAGGCAACTGTCAGGCAGCGAGCCGTCATTGCAGAGACTCTGGGAATCAAATCAGCCCGAGGGCTTCGTCAGTTGGCGTTGATGGTTCTGGTGGTTGTGCTCTGCTCGGAAGTCATTGGTTTTTTATTGCTGACTGCGGCAACGTGGGGCACTCGTGAGCCATTTGAGGTCATTTGGAGAGCAGCTTTTCATTCCGTGTCGGCATTCTGTAACGCAGGTTTCTCTCTTGGGGATGACAGCCTTGTGGCATACAACACCGACGTTCCAGTAAATCTCATAATCTGTGGTCTTATCATTGTCGGAGGGCTTGGCTTTCCAGTGCTTTTTGATATTACTTCGCGTCTCTGGAACCGGGAATCTCTGTGGGATAGGCTGCATATGCATTCGAAGTTAATGTTGCTAGGTACGGCTGGTTTGCTTGCCTTCGGTGCGGTGAGTTTTTGGGTGTTTGAGTCAGACGGTGTTCTGGCAGGTCAGCCCCTGTCGAGCCGTGTTTTGCTTGGACTATTTCATACAACAACATGTCGAACCGCGGGCTTTAACACAGTCGAGTATGGGGGTTTGTCAAGTGCGACGCTCTTCCTCACAATACTGCTCATGGCAATAGGCGCGGGCCCAGGTTCTACAGGTGGTGGATTTAAAGTCAGTACTTTTATGACACTCCTCACTCGTGCCGGAGCAAGCTTCCGAGGGCAGGAACGAGCTAATTTTGCGAAACGTACAATTCCGGAGCGTGCAGTTGAGCGAGCTACTGCAACGGCATTAGTTTTTGTTGCAATTGCATTCGTTGCACTTGTTGCACTTTTGGGTGTTGAAAATGGTGGGAAGGCCGCTGAACGGCCACGCTGGTTTCTCGACGCATCATTCGAATGCATATCAGCATTAGGAACGGTTGGACTATCGACTGGAATTACGGCTTCACTCACAATTCCTGGAAAATTCATTTTGGTTATTTTGATGCTGTTGGGCCGTTTGGGTCCCATCACCGTCGCAGTTGCTTTGTCTCGGCAACGACCTACGTACCAGCCTAACTACCCTGAGGAGGAGCCGCTTGTCGGCTAATATAAGGTGCCTTCAACTAGTAGTAAACGTTTCATCATGCTTGGAATGGGTTCTTTCGGCTCTGCATTAGCGAGTCAACTGGCAGCGAACGGGTGCCGGGTAACAGGCGTTGATCAGCGGCGCGACCGACTAGATGCGGTCAAGAATGTGATCCATGAAGCGATTATAGGTGATGCAACTGATAGAGAGTTACTCGAAAACCTTCCGATTAAAGATTCGACATCAGTTTTCATCTCACTCGGGGAAACAATTTCTCGGTCATTGTTAGCAACGCTACATGTCAAAGAACTTGGTGCTCGTGATGTTGTTGTAAAAGGAGTTACAAAAGAGCACGGAAAAATTCTCTCGCACCTTGGTGCAAATCGAGTGGTCTTTCCGGAAGAGATGGTTGCTAAAGAATTAGCTGATAAGTCGAGTTGGCCAAACGTTCTTGACTTTTTACCAATTGATCCGGAGTACAGCGTCGTTGAAATTACGGTACCAGAATCACTGGAGGGCAAGACTCTTGCTGAAGCAGATCTTCGCAGCACCATCGGCGTCTTTGTATTGGGATTGCGGGATGTAATGCAGGGACGATTCCAAATGTTTCCTGAAGGGCGGACAAAACTTATCCAGGATCAAATACTACTTGTCATTGGCCGTGAAGAAGAATTGGCTCGTCTCCGTGAAATGAATTAAAAAAACCTTACTCTGCCCCAGGGATACCTGGAGGTAAGTCAATTGTAATTTCAGCAGGTGGTGGTGCAGTTTGCGAAGCCGGTGATTGTGTCGCAGAAGGATCGAATTTTGGAGTTTCTACACCGCTACGCATAGCAAGATCTGCGGTTAGTGAGAGTTCTTCATCTCCGTTGTCTGGGCGAATTTCCAGAAGTGTAACACCCCACTCATCCCCAAACTTCTTTCCTTCAACGATGACTGTCGCAGTTGTTTTTGAACCACGGACAGGAATTTGCATGGCTCCAATTCCGTCAACCTCATTTGCTCGGCCAGTGATAGTTCCCTGCCAAGTCAGTGGTTGTCCTAGCATTGCTTGGGACCGATTATTTACGGCGACCTCTTCTTTAGCGATCTTCACTAGAGGATGGTTCGTAATGCGTCCGCAACCGGCAAGAAGAAGAGACATACAGAAGAGAGCAGTTGATGAAATTCTCTTGAGATGGAGTTGATCTCGAAACATGGTTGTTTCCCCTTGTGCGGTTTGAATGACAGTTGGTTGCTCTTGTGACCTAGTTACTGTGCATCATGTTGTCTGCACCATGAAATTTTTTCTGCCGTTGTCGTTGGAAGAGTGCCTGCCGAAGGCCTCTCCTCAGGAGGTGATTCTGCCTGAGCTGCTGGTTTTTCTGAAGCTATTGAATTCTCAGGCAATTCATCTTGGTTCGGCGTTGGCTCATCAGTTGAAGGAGGTGGAGCTGCTTGGGAACCACGAGCCTTCGCCAAAATTTCAGCTACAGAAAGTTTTTCAGTTGGCTTTGCTGCAGGCGTTGAATTACCACCTCGTGCCGCCGCCAGGATGTCCGCGGTAGACTGTTTTTTTCCGGTAGTCGTTTTGACTGAAGATGCTTTTGTTGCAGGAGCGGTTTTTGTCACCACTTTCTTTTCTGGCTTTGGCAGTGGTTCTGTAACAACTCTAAGATGCGACGGATCAATGTCATACCAGCCTATGTTGTTGAACTGATCAAACTCCACGAGGCAGCGACCATTCATATTGACCGCTCGTACCGTACCGGTGGTTTTTGCAAACCGACTGAGTTCCGGTGCTGGTGAGTTAATCACCACATATTTATCAGTCCATTCGGCCTTCAGCCGCTCGATAACATCAAACATCAGAAGCTTCCACCAACTTTTTCTGAATTGCCTAAGGGGCGATCGCCAGATGACCGCTGTTCATCAACAATTTGACGGAAAGAGCAGTTTGCCGCAAGATGCAGGGTGTACTGCCTCAATACCCCCTACTGAAATGCGATATGACCAAAGGATTGTCACAGGTCGGTCAAATGTGTCAATTGCCTGCGGTTGAATTGCAATGAGATTATCCTGGGGGCTTTCTCCGTACTGTAAATACGTTGAACCGAGCCATTTTGGTGCTTCCTGAGCTCTGCAGGCAACTTCAACTAATATCGAGTCTTCTTCAGCTTGTGAGGCGGTCAAACTTGCTGAAAAATGTGAACGTCCAGCTAGCCCAATGGCTACAAGTGCTGGGTGACCCATGGCCTCAGTTGGCGTTACTTCGGTAATAACTGGTGATGCAGGCCACGTATCAGAAATGCCATGAGGCACTGTTTGCGATCTATTATTTTGAGTGATACCGTCTTTTTCAACCGATTGGAGATAATTCTTTTGATCTATTTGGAAGCAATGGTGCCATCGATCAATATTCCACGAGAATTTAACGCAGATTCGTCCGATTTCAAAATGAATCGGAACATGTGATTTACTTTTCGGTAGCGGAAATTCAGTCATTCTTTGGGAGTATCAAATCAGTTAATGAGAACAGATTTCACAACAAGTAGACGGAACGTTAATCTGATATTACTTGAAGAGAGGAGATTTTGTGGAACCACGCCGTTCATTAGGTTGGCCAATTACACTTGGTGTGGTGTTGATTGGATCAATTATCACCCTTGGGGTCGGATGGGTTCTCGTCAGTATAGCTGCTGCGCTGGGCTCTAAAAATGCTGCATTCTACTGGGTTTTATTAGCAGTCGGTGTGTCACTTCTTGTGCTTGTATTGGTTGGCGTCATTATCTATTTCGCTTTGGCAGTCAAGGCAATTGCTTTATCGCAGCGTCAGAGTAATTTCATTGATAGTGTGACTCACGAGCTCAAAAGTCCTCTCGCTTCACTCAAACTCTATCTGCAGACATTGACACGTCGGCCGGTACCACCGGTGGAACAATCAGACTTTCATCGATTCATGCTGCAAGATGTAGAGCGATTAGACACCCTGATCGATCATCTTCTTGATGCGGCGAAAACGATGCACCGACCAGCATTATCAATTGCTGAAGCGACCCCAGTACTCCCAGTGCTCAAAGATGCTGCCAAGCGGGTCGCTGAGCGTCACCAGGTCTCAGCCGACTGCATTCTGGTGAATACAGAGCCCGAAACAAAAGATTTTTTAGTGCAGGGAAGGGAGGCTGATATTGAAATTGTGTTCCGAAATCTTATTGATAACGCAGTAAAGTATTCGCTTCCTGAACCACATGTAGATGTCACAGTGGAATTAAAAAAGAAAAATCGTGTATTGGTTCGTGTGGCAGATAATGGTCCAGGTATCCCACTTGCAGACCGTGGGCAGGTTTTTCGCAGGTTCGTTCGGTTAGGAAGTGAGCTGGAACGAGCCACCCCCGGAACGGGCTTAGGGTTGTATCTTGTGAAATCGATTGTGAAGCAATTACGGGGTCGTGTTTTTATAAAAGGTCATCTGACAAAACGAGGCACAATTATTGAGGTTGATCTGCACAGGGCAAACTCAGGCAAAGACTTGCCTGGTTGACCGGAGTGGCGCGGAACCCTTTGAGTAACTTACGCTGCCGGTTCTAATCTAAAACTCAGTGAACAAGAATATAGTTTTACTCCTCTGCTTTGAATAAAAATGTCTCAATTAGTACCGAATGCTTCAGTCCCTTCCACCAACACGAGTGCAGATCACGATGCCAAAGTCGGCATGCTACCAATCCGCCGTGCGCTCATAAGTGTTTACGATAAAGCTGGTCTCGACAAACTGGCTTCAGCTATCAAGGAGGCTGGAATTGTAGCTGTTAGTACTGGCGGGACTGCAAAAGCCCTCGAGGGATTAGGCGTCTCTGTTGAAGATGTATCGTCAATTACTGGTTTTCCAGAAGTACTCGATGGACGTGTGAAGACACTTCATCCAAATATTTTCGCTGGCATCTTGGCTCGCGGTGATAGAGAGGATGATCTCGAAGTTTTGGCAGAGCATGGAATTAACAGATTTGAATTGATTGTTGTGAATCTATATCCCTTTGCGAGCGTTATTAATCGAGAAGGGTGTACGGCAGATGATGCTATTGAGTTAATTGATATCGGTGGACCAAGCCTTGTGAGAGCCGCCGCCAAGAATCATGCCTTTAGCGCAGTGATTACAGGTCCTGATCAGTACGATGAGGCGGTAGCCGCAATGAGTCGTGGAGGTACTACGCTGGCAGAAAGACGATTATTTGCAGCGAGAGCTTTTGAACGTACTGCCGAATACGACGCTGTCATCGCCCGTTGGATGGCAAGTCACGCAGGCTTGGTAGCAGGAGGAGTACCGGTAACAAAAGAATTCCAGCCTGAAGAACCGCCACTACCGACGCGGGTTACTTTGGGACTTGAGCGAAGAATGTCGTTACGGTACGGCGAAAATCCACATCAGTCGGCTGCAATGTATGCACCCGCGGACACACATTTTGGACTGGCTGGTTTAAAGCAGCTTTCAGGTAAAGAACTCTCTTACAACAATTTGCTTGATCTTGACGCTGCAGTCCGAATTGCCGGCTTGATTCAAGATCCTGGTGCCGCAGTCATTAAGCACACGAATCCTTGTGGTGCGGCAAGTGCTGCAACAGTTCACGAAGCTCTGGGAGCAGCTATGGCAGCAGATTCAATAAGTGCTTTTGGATCTATTGTCGCGGTTAATCGTCTTTTTGATGAAGCAGCAGCAGAATGCCTCCTGAAGCCAGGCATGTTTGTTGAGGTGATCGCGGCACCAGCCTTTACTGCTGATGCCGTAGCGGTCCTCAAAACACGTCCAGCATGGAAGGCAAGTGTACGGTTGGTCGAAGTGCCACCTGGTGATCCTTGGGGGCCTACTGCTGGTCTTGAGCTTCGAAGTGTTGCAGGCGGAATGTTAGCGCAGCGACCAGATGAGACTCCAGATGATCCAACTGCGTGGCAGGTGGTGACGAGTCAAGTTCCGGCAAAAGATCTAACTCAGCCGCTTGACTTTGCGTTTACAATGGTACGTCGGCTTACGAGTAATGCGATTGCTGTCTGTCAGGGGACAAGCCTCGTCGGAGCTGGTGTGGGGCAAACAAGTCGGGTTGATGCAGTTCGAATAGCATTAGAAAAAGCAGGTGATCGAGCACGGGGTGGCGTGCTTGCATCAGATGCTTTTTTCCCATTCCCAGATTCCATTGACCTTATCAAGCAAGCTGGTATCGCTGCTATTATTCAGCCTGGTGGTTCAAAGCGAGATTCAGAAGTGATTGCGGCCGCAAACGAGGCAGATCTTCCGATGATCTTCACTTCACGACGCCATTTTCGACACTAGATGAGATAGTTTCAAGACGGAAACAAGCCGTACTGTTTGCCGAGTATATTGATCGGTATAAATATTTATCATGACAACACGAGTCCTTTAGGCATAGATGTCTGTTCCAAAAGCCCTAACCATGCGAGAGTCAGATGTCGTCAGTACTTGACAGAATCATAAGTCGAAAGCGTAAGGAAGTGGCTGAGGCAAAGACAGTACTCCCACTCTCCAATCTTAAAAAGCAGCTTGAAAATTGTGGTCAACCACGCGACTTTTTTGCAGCTGTGTCGCGACCAATAGGAATACGTCTAATTGCAGAATTCAAACGACGCAGTCCCTCAGCGGGTGAGATTTGTCCCGGTGCTGAACCGGCCGAGATAGCTCGTGGATATGAAAAAGCCGGAGCTGCTGCGGTTTCAG
>Ga0315315_10000804_pt1 | contig 27773 bp, 25 predicted proteins | sample M140m3416metaG_FD_203699 | JGI IMG/M metagenome (GOLD analysis project Ga0315315, IMG submission 203699) | Ammonia-oxidizing marine archaeal communities from Monterey Bay, California, United States - M1 40m 3416 | ecosystem: Environmental > Aquatic > Marine > Intertidal zone | place: USA... | reverse complement strand
CCAATCTCTGAGGCAAGTTGTTTACGCGTTACTCACCCGTTCGCCAGTTTACTTATTATCCGAAGACAATGTTCTCCTTGACTTGCATGTATCAAGCACGCCGCCAGCGTTCGTCCTGAGCCAGGATCAAACTCTCAATTGTATATTTTAAGTTTGTTTGGTGCTAATGCACCAAGTTGTCTAACTGCAGGATTAAAAGACAAAGGTTCTACATAGTAAATTTTCAAATAACTAAAATAAAAATGTCTTGCGTTTTTTCGACGCAAAAGCCTGGTAACTTATAATGGTTTTTAAGAATTACCAACTAAAAAAATAAAAAAAGAATTTTTTAATTTTTTAGAGTAAAAGTCCGGCAATTGTTGCAGTTAGCCATGAGGCAATTGCTCCTCCAAACATTGCTTTTGTTACAAGCTTTGCTAAGTCTTTTTTTCTGTCTGGAGCCATAGCACCAATTCCACCTAATTGTATTCCTATTGATGCAAAATTTGAAAAACCACACAACGCGTAAGTAGAAATAATTGCACTTCTTTCAGAAATCATTCCATCTTTTATCAGATTCTGGAGATCTCCATATGCAACAAGCTCTGTTAAAACAATTTTCTTTCCCATTAACATCCCAACAATTTGAGCTTCATTCCATGGAACACCCATCGTCCATGCTAACGGTCTAAAAATAATTCCAAAAATTTCTTCCATAGATGTTCCGCCAAAAGAAAGGAAATAATTAACCATTGCTACAAAAGATATAAATGCAATTAACATAGCAGCAATATTAGCTGCTAGCTTTAATCCATCAGTAGCTCCATTGCTCAGGGCCTCCATCGCATTAATATTAGTTTGTTCAATCTCAACATTTATATCACCCATTGTTTGAGACTTCTCAGTCTCTGGATAAATTATTTTGGCAACAACTAAAGCCGCAGGTGCAGACATCACTGAAGCAGCTAATAAATGTCCTGCAATCCCTTGAATATCAGTTAACCATGAAACATAAATGGCTAACACTCCACCCGAAACAGTTGCAAACCCTCCTGTCATTACTGCCATTAATTCAGATTTTGTCATTTTACCAACAAATGGCCTTACCATTAAAGGAGACTCAGTTTGACCTAGAAAAATATTTCCAGCTACACTCAAAGTTTCAGATCCGCTAGTGCCAAGGGTTACCTGCATTCTTCTTGCGATAAATTTTATTATAGACTGAAGAATACCAAAGTGATATAGAACTGCTACTAAACTTGAGAAAAATATGATGGTAGGTAATGTTGAAAATGCAAAATTTATCAAACCAGGATGAAAACCTACCCCATCTATGTAAGATTTAAATAAAAAGTCAGATCCTGAAGATGAAAAACCTATCAAAATATTAATTGACCTATCTAAAAAAGAAAAAATTGGAGCACCAAATGGAGTTTTTAGAATGAATAATGCAAAAATTAATTGAAAAGCTAAACCATAGATTACTGTCTTAATATTAATTGCATGTCTGTTTTCTGATAAAAGAAATGCAATGAAAAGTAAAGTAAATAAACCTAGAATACCTAGTAAACTACCCATAATAACTTATAGATTTGGTTGAGCTCCTTGAAGATCAGATGTCTTTTGATCTTTTTCTTTAATTTTTGAATGCTCTTTTAATATATCAATAATTTTTTGATCTAATAAATCATCTGAAAGTTTATTCTTATTAGATTCTTTTTTGTAAAATCTTTCAATCTCAGCTTTCTGACTTTCATTTTTATCCAATGCATCTTTAATAAAATCTTCTACTTCAGATGGAGAAATAGATAATTGCTTATCTTGAATAATGCCTTTTCTTAATAAAAACCATTTTAAATTATTTTCTGCAAACTGTTGATACTGCTCTCGAATTTGAACCTCATCCGCATTTTGATTATTTTGATTTTGCTTAACTTCATTTATAATATTATTTAAATAATTTTCAAGCATAGAAGTCGGAAGAACTGGGTTAACTAGCTTTACAAACTGATCGATTAATGATGAATGAAACATTTCATCAGATTTTCTTAGATATTCATTATTAATACTATCGTGAACATTTTTTTTCCAATCATCAACGCTCTTACAGTTAGGATCCATTTGTTTCACAAATTCATCATCAAGCTTAGGAGGCACTCTTCTTTGAATTGCCTCAATTGTGAACTCATAATTTTTTTCACCTTCTTCCATATCAATAGAAAGTTTTACTGAATCGCCAGTATTTTTTGACATGAATGATTCAGCTTTTTCTTCTATAATTGGGTCTTGACCAATGGCAATGTACTTCTTTTCTTTTTTTCCTATAATTGGTAAGCCTGATTCATCCAATTCTTGCCTATCTACAATTAAGAAATCTCCATCAATAGAACCTTTTTCAATTTGCTCTGCTTTAGCTTGTGAATTAAGAATGTTTTCAATAGTTTTTTCTACTTCTTCTTGATTTGAAATAAAATTAATTTTTTCAACAGTAACCATGTTTTTCTTGAACTTAGGAAGCTTTAAAATAGGTTCAATTTCAAACTCTGATTTAAAAGAAAGGTCATTCTCATATGAAAAATCAATATCTTTTAATTGAGCTTGATTAATAGGAGTTAAATCTTCTTTTTGCAACGCCATTATATAATACTTTTCGCAAAAGTCCTGAACAAAACCCATTTCAACAGAATTAATATATTGGGTCATTAAAATATTTTCTGGAACTTTACCTTTTCTAAAACCGGGCAACTTTATTTCCTTAGCAACCTTCTTTTTAGCTAGATTAAAATCATCTTTAATATCTTCCCATTTAGCACTGATAGCTAATTCAAAAGTGAAATCGTTTATTTTTTTAGACTTTACTTTTAGGTTCATTGCTTTAACCTGTATGTACACCCTTCGATTGTTTTCATAAAACTTTCTAATTGATTGTGTGTACAAATTAAATCCTCAACAGGTTCATAAGAATCAGAAGGGTATGAATTTTCATCATATTCTCTTAAAAAATTAGATTCAAATTTAATAACCATATCATCAATCACTTGCTTATGAAGATTTTTACTTCTTAAAAAATTTAATTGAAGATTAATTTTTCCATTAGATGATAGTCTAAACAATGGAAGCAAACCGTGATCAGATTCACAACGAAAAGTCATAGTACCAAAATCTTCTCCATTTCCCCAGCTAACTTCATCAGATTTTTTTTCAGAAAAATCTACGAGCTCAATACAATGCATGGCGACATCACTTTCACATGATTGATTTAAGTGTTCGATAAACGTTTTTCTTGACCATTTTGACATACTTTATACCTCCAAAACAATTTTAAAATAGCATGATTTTGACCAAGAATTTACAATTCTAAATAAAGAATTAAAAACTAAATCTTACGTTTTCGAAATTAATTTCTTAAAGGTTTACCAGTTTTCAAGAAGTGAGCTATTCTCTGTTGAGTTTTCTCTTCCCCTGCTAAAGACATAAAGGCTTCTCTTTCAATGTCCAAGACATATTGTTCATCAACTTTAGACATTAAGCCGCCTTTATCTCCACCACTTAATACAAATGCAGATTTTGAAGCAACTAACTCATCATGGTCTGATATTTTTCCTTGAGCTTTCATTGCTTTTAAACCTACAGATGCCATTGTTCTCAAAGTCATCCCAGGTAAAGTTAAATCGTCTCTGTATTTGGGAGGCGTGTATCCGCTCTCTGCAAGTTCGAGAACTTTTCTTTTGCCTAATGCAAGCAGATGTTCAGAATTCATACTAATAGTATCAGACTTTCTCAACCAGCCTTTTTTCAATGCATCAGTTGCACTTCTAGAAACAGTAAGTGGATTTACTAAGCCGATTGCTTGTCTACCAATATTCATATTGAAATTTTTAGCATCATTATTTTCAAGGAGATTAAGAATAACTCTTAAATGACCACCAGCTCCAGGAATTAGACCTTGAATAGCCTCAACAAGGCCTGCGTAGAGTTCACCTGCAGCAACAGTATGAGCTGAGCAAGCATAAAATTCAAACCCTCCACCTAAAGCTAAATTGAAAGGACAAGTAACTACTGGATATTTAGAGTGTCTAATTCTTTGGGTCACTGACTGCATTTCTTCAACTCCAGCATCCATTACATGTAAATTTCCAGAATCAATTGCCATCTTAAAGTCATTTACATTTGCACCTGCGCACCAATTTTTTCCCTGATGCCCGATTACAAGACCTTTATATTTCCCTGTCTCTAAAAGATCTAAAGCATCTTTAACCATGGCAACCATAGATCTGTCAATTGGATTAAATGCAGGAACAAATATTGAATGGAATTCAACATTTAAAACGCCATCACCTATATCATAAATGCTTGCGCTCCAATCCCTCTTAAGCATTGTTTTTGAATTCTTGAACAAATTAAGATTTAAAGTTTTGTTGCTTGACTTATGAACTAAAACTTTCTTTTGTATAGGGCAATAATATGTTAACTCTCCATCAATTACTTCATAAAATGATTTTCTACCTGAGGATAACATTTCATCAACCCAAGCAGGAACTTTTCTATTTTCTTCTTTCATTTTATTAACTGATTTTTCAACACCAATTGCATCCCATGCATCAAAGATTCCAATATCTCTTGCAAAACCCCATTTCATAGCATTATCAATTTCAATTATACTATCAGCTATTTCTGGAATAAGTTCAGCTGAATAAGTAAACATTGGCGCGTTAACTTCCCATAAAAATTTTGCACCAACATCGTCAAGATACGTTATAGCATTTAGCCTCTTTTTTAAGTCTTTGATTGGTTTACCAACTCTTATAGTATCAAACATTCTTTTTTTAGTTGGAGTATACTCCATTGAATCAAAATCTAAAGATAAGATTTCTTTTCCTTCCTTCTTGTACCAACCCTGACCAGATTTTTGTCCTAGTCTTCCATCTTCAACTAATTTCACAAGAAGATCTGGAGCCTTAAATTTTTGTCTTTCTTCTTCACTTTCAGTAGTTACTCTATCGTACATATTATTCATAACATTAAGAGCGGTATCTAATCCCACAACATCTTGAGTTCTAAAATATGCACTTTTAGCATTACCAATTAGTGTACCGGATAATGCATCGACATCTTCAACTGTTAATCCAAATTCCATAGCTTTATGAAATGTCAAAGGGCCGCTTGCATTAATCAATCTATTTCCTATAAAACCAGGGGTGTCTTTAGCGTGAACAATTCCTTTACCTAAGGTTGTTTCTCCAAATTCAGTCAATGTATGATAAACTTCATCACTAGTTTTCGGACCTTTTACTAGTTCCAATAATCTTAAATATCTTGGAGGATTAAAAAAGTGTGAAATCAAAAATCTTGATTGTACTTCATCAGGTAAAACCTCAACTAAGTTAGCCAGAGGTATTCCAGAAGTATTTGATGCAAGTATTGCATCGTCTTTTATATGAGGTAATAAACTTTTATAAACTGAATGTTTGATCTCAATTTTTTCTGCTACAGCTTCAATAATTAAATCACAATCTTTCAATTTTTCAAGATCGTTATCATAAGTGCATGGTGTAACTAATGATGTATTTTTGCTAGTAAATAATGGAGCTGGCTTTAACTTTGTAAGTCCTTCAACTCCTTTTTTAGCTAAATCATCATTAATATCAAATAATAGCGATGGAATTCCCGCATTAGCAATATGACCAGCTATTTGTGCACCCATTACTCCAGCGCCCAACACAGCACATTTTTTTATTTCAATACTCATTTTATCCCCTCTTAATTATTGTAGTAATTCCTTGGCCAGTACCAACACACATTGTTGCTAGGCCCATCGATTTATCTTGCTGTTCCAAAACGTTTAATAAGGTAGTAATAATTCTCGTTCCTGAAATACCAAGCGGGTGACCTATGGCAACAGCACCACCATTTAAATTAACTTTACTTGCATCCCAATTTGCTTTTTTGATACAATATAACGCTTGAGCGGCGAATGCTTCATTCAGCTCGATTGCATCAATATCATCCATTGAAAGTCCAGTTTTTTCTAATGCTTTTTCAGTAGCAGGTACAGGACCAGAACCAAACATTTTCCAATTTACTCCAGCAACAGCCCTACCTTCAATACTTGCTCTAATTTTTAAACCATGTTTATTGGCAAATTTATCACTTGTGATAAGCATTGCTGAAGCACCAATTGAAAATGGACTACTTGTTGCTGCAGTCACAGTACCATCAGCTCTAAATGCAGGATTTAAAGATTTGATTTTATCTTTATCAGGAGTTCTTGGACCACTATCTTTATCAATTATTGTTCCATCCTCAAGAATTATTGGAACAATTTCATTATCAAATTTTCCAGCTTCACTTGCAGCTACAGCTTTATCATGAGAAGAAAAAGAAAAATCTTCTTGTTCTTCTCTGGAAATATCTAATTCATCTGCAAGTAATTCAGCGCCTTCACCCATTGAAATGTAATAGTCTTGTTCAGCTAATTTTACATTAAAATCAGGAGCAAAACCTCCCTGTGGAATTGTAAACATATCTTCAACTCCACCAGCAATTCCCACCTCAATATCTCCAGCTTCGATAGCCGAACTAATCATATGAAGAGATGTCATAGCTGAACCACAATATCTATTTATGACATTAGCAGCTGCAGTTTCAGGAATTCCTGCTAAAATGGATGCTCCTCTAGCAACTAACATCCCGGTTGGTCCTTCTGGAAATGCACACCCTAATGAAACGTCTTCAATTAAATTAACGTCTAACCCCTTATTTCTATCCAATAAACCTTTGATTACTTGGCCAGCAATTTCATCTGATCTCATTCCAATCATTGGACTACCTTTAGTCCCTATTGGAGATCTAACTCCGTCGATAATTACAGCTTTATTACTCATTTTTCCTCCTTAGAAGCTTTGAACCGGATAGCCATCAGATTCAACAACTTTCTCTCCAATTATTTTCTTTAAACCAATTGTATCGGTTGATAAAGAAAGCCTTTCTTTCAAAACATCGAGCTTAGCATTTAAATCTGCTGGAATATCGCCATTGTAAATATTATTTAATATTTTGTATGCATATTCCATAACTCTAATACCTTGCTCCGCAGTATATACCTTTGCACATAATTCAGGCACAATTTGATTTTTAGATTCATAAAAATCCTTATGCTGCATTACTCGTGATAAAGTTGAATCAGCTACGTAACAATAGATTAAAATATTAGCTAGATTTTCAATAATCACTTGCTCAGTTCCAATATCTTGACCGTGCTTGCTTAAAGATTCATTCAAACAAATTGCATAAATACCTTTAGCAGCTTCAATGCATTCGACTTCATCTTTAAAATCACCTTCATAACCACTATCAAGGCCTTTTGAACAATATTCATCAACTTTTTCTAAATACTCTTTAAATCCAATTTCTCCGCTTAGGGCTTTTGTAATCATAGCTCTTCCACATAGCATTTTGTTGATTTCGTTTGTTCCTTCCCAAATTTTATTTATTCTATTATCTCTATATGCTTGTGCAATTGGGTATTCTTCAATGAATCCATATCCACCAAAAATTTGAAAGCAATGATCAATCAATTGCTCTGCTGACTCACTACCATACACTTTTACAATAGAATTTTCTGCAATATATTTTTCTGTAGTATTCCCTTGCTTGATGTAATATTTAGGATCATTCTTATCTAATTGATTAATAGCTTCTGTCTGTTTTCCTATTACAGAATAGCATGTACTATCAAGTGTATAAGTTAGGATAGTTGCAGTGGCTAATTTTTCTTGAATTGAACCAAAATCTGAGATGTATTGTCCAAAAGCCTTTCTCTCTTTCGCATATTTGACAGCATGTTGCATTCCTAACATCATTCCACCTATAGCTGAAGCACCAAGCTTAAATCTACCAATATTTAAACCACAAAATGCAGGACCTGCACCATCACCTACATTACCAAGTAAATTTTCAACTGGAACTTTACAGTCTGTAAAATATAGAGGGACGGTTGATGATCCCTCCATCCCCATTTTTTTTTCTTCTTTTCCAATCTCAAATCCTGGAGTACCCTTTTCAATAACAATGGATGAAAATTTTCCATCAATTTTAAGTGCGACTATGAAAGTATCAGCCCATGCACCGTTTGAAATAAAGATTTTCTGACCATTAAGCACATAATGTTTTCCATCATCAGAAAGTACACCTGTAGTCTTTGAATTTGTCGCATCTGAACCAGCTTCAGGTTCTGTTAGACCAAATGCTGCAATTTTTTCACCTGAACAAATACCTGGCAACCATTTTTGCTTCTGCTCATCATTTCCATACCATATAATTCCCAAAGAACCTATCGAAGTTTGAACATTCCATACAGTACAAAAGGATGGACTACCGCAAAATGAAATACCTTCTGCTAAAATACACATACCAGTCTTTGTCATTTCAGATCCGCCATATTTTTCAGGAACATCAATTCCTAAAAAACCTAATTCACCCATTTGCTCAACAAGTTTTCTAATTAATTTTTCATCTTTTTTATTTAGTTCATTTTGAGATAATGGTAACAATTCATTTGTAGCAAAGTCGCGCATTGCTTCATAAATCATTTTTTCCTCTTCTGAAAATAATTCTTTACAAAATACTTTTTGAGACCCTACTACATTCGTTAAAAATGTTCCACCAGTTTTAATTTGATTTAAATCAACTGCTTGTTCTTTTGACATTATTTTTCCCCTTTTTGTTGAGTATAGACATATAAAATAGAGCTTGAAACTTCTTCAATATATTTTTCAGCGTCAACATACTTTGAATTAAAGATATTAAACCAAAAAATACCTTCAAAATTGAGTATTAATGATAAAGCTGGAGTTTTAGCATTATCAGGCTTCAAATTGACAAACTCTTTACTTTCTATGCCTCTTATAATTATTAATTCAATAAATTTTTGAAAACGGTTATAAACTTTCTGCATCTTCTTTTTAAAATCATCATCATGTCTTGCGATAGCCCATAAAGTAGGTAAACAATTAAAAAAGCTTCCATCAATTTTTAATTGCTTAGCTAGTAAATTAAAAAGCTCTTTTATCGCTTTTGCACTAGAAGATTCTTCTGCGGCCGGTGCGAGCAACTCTTGAGTTTGATTCTCCCACATATCTATTACAGCAAGGTAAACATCTTTCTTGCTTGAAAAATAATGATAAATAGCTCCTTTACTCATTTTTGACTCAGATACAATATCATCCATCGTACTACTGTAGTAACCTTTTTTGGTTAAAACTTTAACAGCAGCCATTAAAATATTATTTTTTTTATCGCTTTGAAGATTTTTATTCATAAACCGACTAGTCGGTTTAAGATATAAAAAACATTACTATATATCAACAATTCCTTTGCATTTGGAAAAACTTTTTACGTAGCTTCAATTACATGTCAAATGGTAAAAATCTCATAGTTGCTCCTTCTTTATTAGGAGCTGATTTCTCTAATCTTCAGAAAGAAGTTGAACTCTGTAACAATTCTAAAGCTGAATGGCTGCATTTAGACATTATGGATCAGCAATTTGTTCCCAATCTTTCTTTTGGACCAGGATTAGTTAGATCTATCAGAAGTCATTCAGACTTATTTTTTGATATTCATTTAATGGTGAGCAATCCTTTTGATATGCTAAAACCATTCATTGATGCAGGAGCAAATGGCATCTCTTTTCATATTGAAGCTACAGAATCACGCTTTACATTTCCTCCAAAGATTTTAATTAACATGATCAAAAAAAATAATCTTAAATGTGGCTTAGCAATAAAACCTAAGACTCCCTTCTCAATTTTAAAGAAATATTTAGAATTTATTGACTATATAGTTGTTATGTCTGTTGAACCTGGGTTTGGCGGTCAAAGCTTTATTCCTTCAACTATTGATAAGATTTCTGAGATTAATGGATATCTTATTGATCAAAATATGAGAGATAAAATTATGATTCAGGTTGATGGTGGAATTAAACTAGAAAACTATAAAGATGTTATTTCAGCTGGCGGAGATATTCTCGTTGCAGGATCGCAAGTCTTTCAATCTCAAAATCCTATTGAAACTATTAATACAATGCAGTCATCATGAGTACTAATTCAATTTTGCAATTCAAAAATTTAAATGATGTTCAAAAAGATTTACTAACAGTAAATGTTATAAAAGGATTAGTTATGGATGGAGTAAGTAATGCTAACTCTGGCCATCCTGGCGGTCCCATGTCTTTGGCAGATTTTACTTATATTTTATATTCTGAATTTTTGACAATCGACCCTACAAATCCTGATTGGGAACATCGAGATCGTGTTGTTTTATCGGTAGGTCATACTTGTATGCTCATTTATTCCATTCTATATATGTGCGGCTACTTAAAGATTGAAGACCTTAAAGACTTTAGAAAATTACATAGTTTAACACCCGGTCACCCTGAAATCGAAACTCCTGGTGTTGATGCAAATACTGGACCTCTTGGGCAAGGAGTAGGCATGGGTATTGGTATGGCACTAGCTGAGAAAGCATCTTCAAACAGTTCTGTAAAAAGATTCACATATATTTTGGCTGGAGATGGAGATTTGCAAGAACCTATAGCATTAGGTGCAAGCACTCTTGCGGGTCATTGGGAATTATCAAATCTTATAATGTTTTATGATAAAAATGATATTCAGATTGCAGGAAAAACTTCAAGAGTAGATTCAACTGATTACGGAAAACTATATGATGCAATGGGTTGGTATGTGCAAGAAATTGATGGCCATAACCATAATGAAATAAGATCAGCATTAAAGAGCGCAAAATTAAGTAAGAAGCCAAGTATTATCATCGGGAAAACTATAATAGCAAAAGGGAGTCATAGTCTCGAAAATAGTCCCAAATCTCATGGAGCTCCATTTAGTGAAGATGAAATAAAATTGACGAAAGAAAAGCTTGGACTTCTTCAAGATTCCTTTTTCTGTAATGAAGAAATTATTAATCATTTTCAAAGAAAATTTAAATCTCTTAAAAGCCAAGTAATTGAAAGAGATAAAGAATTCGAAATAAAAACCAAAAGTCCTGAACAAATGCTTGAGTCGTTGTCTGTTCCTGACTTTGGTAATGATGTAATGGCAACTAGACAAGCCTTTGGAATATCATTAGATGAATTTGCTAAAAAATTCCCCAACATCATAGGGGGTTCAGCAGATTTAGATGGCTCAAATTGCACAACGAATTTTGCTAAAACATATGATGATTTTTCAGCACTAAATCCTAAAGGAAGGAATATAGCATTTGGTGTAAGAGAATTTCCTATGGGAGCTATAATGAATGGAATCGCACTTTATGGAAATCACTTTCCTTTTGGTGGAACGTTTTTAGTTTTTAGTGATTATGTAAGATCCGCTATTAGGCTATCTGCAATTCAAAAACTTCAAGTACTTTATGAATTTACTCATGATTCAATTTTTGTTGGTGAAGATGGTCCAACTCATCAACCAGTAGAACATGCCATGTCATTAAGAAATATTCCAAACCTTTTAGTTTTTAGACCTGCTGATGCTACAGAAACGTTTTACTGTTTTAAATCAATTATGAAAAATACCAAAAATCCTAGTGCAATTCTTTTAACAAGACAAAAACTTCCAAAACTTAATATTGATGAGAATATTATCGAAGAAGGTGTAAATAAAGGTGGTTATATTTTAAAAAAAGAAGATAATCCAGATGCAGTTCTGTTTACAACAGGTTCAGAGGTTCATTTAGCATTGGAAGTATGTAACTCTATTAATAAAAAAATTCAGATTATTAATATCCCTTGCTGGGAATTACTTGAAAATCAAAATAAAGAATATATTTCTTTAATAATGAATAAATCTTGTAACAAAAGAATATCCCTAGAAGCTGGTATAACTTCTGGTTGGCAAAAATTTACTGGCATTGACGGTTTAAATATTGGTATAAATGAATTTGGTGCATCTGCCCCTGGAAAAGATGTTGCTTTACATTTAGGGTTTGTTAAAGAAAAAATCATTCAAAGAATTGAGGATTATTTAAATGAATAAAACTATTGTTCTTGCAACTGATCATGCTGGCTTTGAATTAAAAGAACATGTAAGAAACTTTCTTTCAGAAAAAGGTTATAATATTAAAGATTTTGGAGCATTGGAGTACGATGCGTTAGATGACTACCCTGATTTTATAATACCTGCTGCAAAACATATTGCAGAGCATAATTTGAAAGGAATAATTTTTGGTGGTTCTGGTCAAGGAGAAGCAATGGCTGCAAATAGAATAAAGGGAATTAGAGCAGCTGTATTCTATAATGGTCCAAGTGAAATTATTGAATTGTCCCGCATGCATAATAATGCAAATATATTATCAATTGGAGCAAGATTCTTATCTAATAAAGATGCAGAATTAATAATAGAACTTTGGTTATCTACAGATTTTGAACAAGGAAGACACGAAAAAAGAATAAATAAACTAGACTCTTAAATCTGCTACAATAAGAAATAATAATAGCGGAAAGTAATATATTGAAGTCTTAAAAATTAATCGCGCATTATCTTTATTCTGATCAAGAATAAATGGCAAACATAAAAGCATATAAATATTACTTAATATATATGCACCAACAAAATATACTCTACCTGAAAATCCTAAAAAAAATGGTAGGGTAGAAATTGGAATTAGAATCAGAGCATGCAAAAAGATATGCAATACTGTTCTTTTGACTCCATTATCTATTACTGGTAACATTTGCAATCCTGCATTTTTATAATCTTCTTTATACATATAAGCGATTGAGTAAAAATGTGGATGTTGCCAGAAAAATAAAATTAAAAAAACTGCAATTCCACCCCACTCAATTGAATTTGTAGCTGCTGTCCATCCTCCGAGCGGTGGAATAGCTCCTGGTATAGCGCCAACCGAAGTATTTAACCAAGATTTTCTTTTTAATGGTGTATATAAAAACAAGTATGAAAAAATTGTCAAAAGAGATAGGATGCATGTTAAAGGATTTACTTTTAGATAAAGAATTAATAAACCTGAAAAAATAAATGATATCCCTAAAAATTTTGCAAAATTGATTGAAATTTTTTTTGTTGGGAGTACTCTATTTTTTGTCCTATTCATCAACTTATCAGATTCGGATTCAAAAACATTATTCATTACTGAAGAACCAGTTGAGGAAAGCAATGTTCCAATCACAGTATAAGAAAGTAATAGATAATCAATATTACCTTGAGCACCCAAGTAAAAACCGATAATAGTAGTTGTAAGAACAAGAAAACCGATTCTAACCTTAGTAAGCTCAATGAGATTCTTAAACATGCTACCCTTGATTTAGTAAGGTTACTATGTCGCTTTGCAATTCAAAGATATTCGATTCAACTGTACCTTCATAAAACTTTCTAATATTTAACTCTTTATCTACTAAAACAAAGCGCGTTGAATGTCCAGCGGGTAATAAGGCAGCAGATAGAAAAAATCCTTTTTCTGAAAGCTCAATGATATCAACTATATCTCCTCTAAGAAAAAACCAGTTATTATTATTGCTATAATTAGAAGAAAATTCTCTCAATATATCAAGTGTATCATAATCTGGATCTGTAGTAATAGATAAAAATTGAATGTCGTCTGAAGCAGAAAATCTTTCTTGAAGAGTTGACATATTATCAGACATAATTGGACATGCACCTTCACATTGTGTAAAAATAAAACTTACAATGGAAATTTTATTATTGAGCTGCTGATCAGTAATGATTGATCCATCAAAATTTGTTAAAGAAAATGATGGTACCTTTCCTATAATACCTATATTGTCAATTCTGGATTTAGCAGCCTTATCTATTACATAGAATCCGAAAGAACCCAACATAAAAATAAATAAGAATGCTATAACAAGTTTTTTATTGAGACTGCTCATATTGCAAAGTATTATACAATATAATTATAATTCCTACAAGCCAAGATGAACCCCATGTATGAAAAAGTCTAGTTAGCTGCGGCAGTTCAAAGAAAATCATTAATTCTCCTAAAAATATTTGAAACATTATCATGCCAAATATGAAATAAACTAATTGTTTTGAAAGACTAAAAAAATCATTTTTAAATAAATAACATAAATAAATACTCAAAAATAAAAGAGAAAATCCTAATACAGAGTGTAAATACTTGTATGAATTTAAAGCATCCAAAAGCTCTCCTTTTGAAAATAGAGGATTATCGATAGCTATTAATTCAATATTAGTTCTTATTCCAGTTCCGAGTAAAATTTCAATAACTATTAGTATCCAAAGTGCTATTAGTGATATTGATATTTTTTTGGATAAAAAAATACTCGTAAACTTATCAAAGTTGATAAGCTTGTAAGATTCTATTGTGGCATAACTCAAAACTGAAACTAAAAACAAAGCCAAAATCATATGTAAACTAACTATGAAAGGATTTAAAACTGACGAAACAACAATTGCTCCTAATCCGCCATTAGCACCTACAAGAAATAAGGAAAGGATAGAAGAGTATAAAATTTTTGAATTATTTCTAAAATAAAATAAAGCAATTACTGTCATTACAATAATTGAAAAGCCAACAATTACACCCAACATTCGATTGCCATATTCAATCCATGCTAAAACGATATTAAATGCTGTTGGATCGATATGATTTGGGATTTGTTCAATGCTTGTTGGTGGAATCCACCTTCCAAAACATTTTGGCCAATCAGGGCATCCAAGACCAGATCCAGAAACACGAACTAATCCTCCAACAAAAATTAAAAGATATGATAGGAAGGTTGAGATAAGAGCTGATCTAAAGAAAAGTTTATTTATCATTTAGTGATGATCCTTATCCTCATCATGGTGGTCAGAGTGTTCATCGACTGGATGGCCGTGAGTATCTGTCAGAGGTAAGGTATCATAAAATGCTGCTCTTTTATTTATTGGATTCTTTGTTTCAGGATTCAACCCTAAATCGCCTCTAAACTCAGTATCTAGTAAAGTGATAGTAACAAAAATTCCAAAAAACATTAAAGACATTAAAAACATAACAAGGTTTTTCTTGTCATCCCATAAAAGGTGCATGAAGAAGAATGCAACTAAACTTGCTTTTATAGTAGCAACAAGCATTGCAACAACAATATTTAAAGGTCCAAGGTCCACATAAGAAACCCAAACAGTTACTCCAGAAAGAAACAGTAAGCAGGCCGCAATAATTAAATAAGTTCTTAGTGGTGTTATATGATGTTCTGACATATTCTGTTATCCAATTAAATAAAATAGTGGGAATAAGTAAATCCAAATTAAATCAACTAAATGCCAAAAGATTCCAATCATTTCCATAGGCGTATAATATTCGGAGGTTAAATTTCCTTTATGTGTACTATAAATTAGCCATGCAATTAAACCCATTCCAATTGCAACGTGAAGACCATGTAGACCAGTCATAATAAAATAAATACTAAAGAAAATATGTGGATTATTTAAATGAACTGCGTCAGGTCCCATGTATGAGTAAAATTCACCAGGTAATTGCCCAACTTCAAACTTGTGCGAATACTCTAAATATTTGATTCCAAGAAAAGCTAATGCAAAAACAAAAGTGGCAACCAACATTAAAACTGATAATTTTCTATTATTTTTTTGGATGGCCCAGATAGCTAACGCCATCGTTAATGAACTAGTAATTAGGACTATAGTATTCGTTAAACCTTTATTGACATCTAATAATTTGTGAGCATCAATAAACATATCAGGATACCATGATCGATAAACAATATATGCAACAAACAATCCAGCAAATGTTAAAACTTCTGTCAAAATAAATGCCCACATGGCGAACTTAGAAGTCTCATATTGTTGATTTACATCATAAAAATAATGTTTTAAATGACTAGGTGAATCTGGGTTATGATGACTCATCATTTTTTGTAAGTTTTTTCGACAATTACCTTATCATAGTCATATGGCCCATGTTGCAAAACAGGCTCTTCCTCAAAATTATGAGGATGAGGTGGCGAAGAAGTATGGGTCCATTCTAATGACATACCGCCCCAAGGATTTGATCCAGGATCTACCTTATTCTTCTTTATAAATGACCAAAATAAATTCATGACAGCTATGAAGATTGAAATACCGAGTATACCTGACCAGAATGTTGAATAACTATGCAACTCTACAAACTGCTCATCATAAGTAGCATATCTTCTTGGCATACCTCTTAATCCAAGCAAAAACTGAGGAAAGAATGTTCCATTAAAACCTATAAATACTCCTAAGGCAGCAATATTGGCGATTGTTTGATTATACATTACACCAAAAGATTTTGGCCACCAATGATGCAAACCACCAAGGAAAGCAACAATAGTACCCCCTTGCATTACATAATGGAAGTGCGCTACAACGAAATAAGTGTCATGTAAATGAATATCAAGAGCAACGGCGCCTAAGAAAATTCCAGTCAAACCGCCTATCGTAAACAGGAATAAAAATGAAAGAGCATATAGCATTGGAGGGGTAAAAGAAACCTGCCCCTTGTACATAGTTAATATCCAGCTAAATATTTTGACTCCAGTTGGTATTCCTACAAAGTATGTTATAAACGAGAAAACAATTTGTGAAAAAACAGATTGTCCCGAAGTAAACATATGATGACCCCAAACTAAAAATCCAATAAATGCGATAGATAAAGTAGAATAGGCAATAAACTTATAACCCCAAATTTTCTTTCTTGAGTGAACAGGAATTATTTCACTAATAATTCCGAATGCAGGAAGAATCATAATATATACTGCAGGATGGGAATAAAACCAGAAGAAGTGTTGATACAAAACAGGATCACCACCTAAAGCTGGATCAAAAATACCAATTCCTAAAAATCTTTCTAACATCAATAAAACCATGGTAATGGCTAATACTGGCGTAGCAGTAATTTGAACCAAAGAAGTACCATACAGGGCCCATACAAATAATGGTAATTTATACCAAGTTAGACCAGGAATTCTCATTTTATGAACTGTAGCAATAAAATTCAAACCAGTAAGTATCGATGAAAATCCAATAATAAAAATACCTAATGTCATTGGAACAACATTTGAAGAGCTTTGGGTTGAATATGGAGTATAGAAAGTCCATCCAGTATCAACTCCACCATTAACGATTGTATAAAGAGCAAATAAGGCTCCAAATGAATAAATATAAAAACTGGCTAGATTTAGACGAGGGAATGCTACGTCCTTAGCACCTACCATTAAAGGAAGTAAAATATTTCCTAATGCACCAGGAATAGCAGGAATAATAAACAGGAATATCATTATTGCCCCATGCAATGTATAAGCATTATTATAAAGATCATTTGAAAGAATATCATTCCCTGGTGCTGCTAATTCGAATCTCATTACCAGTGCTAATAATCCACCCATGAAGAAAAATAAAATACCACTCACTAAATACATTAAACCAATTCTTTTGTGGTCAAGTGTCAACAACCATGACATAATTCCTTTTGGATGATTTAGGTAATTTTGTTTTGTATTATCGCTCATAAATTCCTCTTAATTTACAATTAAATTTGAGAATCCTCGTTTAAAGTTTTTAAGAATGCAATCAATGCGTCTAACTCCCTATCACTTAGCAATCCTTGATAAGTTGGCATTACTCCTTGATATCCAGCAACAATTTGGGTCATTGGCTCTAAAATAGAACTTCTTATGTAGTTATCATCTATGATAGATGAAGTCCCATCATCAAATACTCTTTCCTGTCCCCACATCTGACTGGTTTGTAAGTATGAAGGGCCTACTAGCGCTGAACCATCCAAGGTATGACAAGTATTACAAGCTTTTTTAGTATATAGCTTTGCTCCAAGCTCATCTAAAGGAAGATCATCATCTTCCGAGCCAAGCTCACTTGCCCAATCATCATATTGAGCTGGTTTCATAACTATAACCTTTGCCCCCATTTGTGAATGACCAGTACCACAATATTCAGTACAAAAAATGTCGTACACACCTTCTTTAGTTGCGTCAAACCACATAACATTATATCTATTTGGTAAACAGTCCATTTTACTTCTCATAACTGGAATGAAAAAACTATGAAGTACATCTTTAGATGATAAAACTAACTTGACTGGCCTATTTGAAGGAACAACTAATTCATTAAGCGTAGTACCGCCATCTGGATAATCAAATGTCCAGAACCAGCTCTGCCCAGTTACTTTAATTTCTATTGCATCATCAGGAACAATTACCATTTTCAAATAAGATCTTATTCCCCAAACAAAAGTAATCGAAACTAAAATTAAAGGAATAATAAAAAATAAAGATTCAAGCAGATTGCTATGATCTTTACTGCTTGTAAGTTTTAATTCTTCTCCTTTTCTATGACGATATTTGATAGATAAGTAGACCATACCAAAAACAACTATAAAAAAGAGTGTAACAGAAGAGTAAAAAATGAAAAAATACAAGTTGTCAATATCACTTGCAAAAGTTGATACCTGCTTAGGGAAGAAAAATTCTGTCAATCTATCTAACATTCAAACTGTCCTTATCAAATAAGTTTTTATCTTTTTTCCAATAACTTGCTAGCATAATGCATAGAAAAATGATAGTAAATATACCTCCTAATCGCATAACATTGGTAGCAAAAATTGTATAAGTATTTTTATATGGATCATAATGATAACAATACAAAATAATTTTGTCTAATGTGCTTCCAATTTTTCCCTCTGAGGCCTCTAAAATTCCCAATTTTAAATCTTTAACAAGATACTCAATTCCATATAAGTATCGAGAAATTTTTCCTTCAGAACTTAACAATGTTATAGCAGCTGGATGCATGTACTCATCTCTCTGCTCATCATAATAATATATATATCCAATACTATCTGCAATTTTTTTAATGCTTTCTTGGTCACCAGTTAAAAAATGCCAGTCATTTTTCATATTTTCTAAACCAAATCCCTTTATATAATTTTTCTTCTTTTGATTAGCAAATAATGTTTTTTCATTGGGATTTATATCAATAGTTATGACCTGAAAATCGTCTCCAGCATTAAGAGTTAGGTTCTTTAAAGATTCAGCTAAGCCATTTAAGACTAAAGTACATAACATTGGACATTCAAAATAATTTAAAGTCAATACTGTTGGAATTTCCTTATTGAAAAAAGTTCGCAATTCAACTTCGTCGCCATTTTCATTTATAAAGATTGTATCAAGCGGTATGTTATCACCAAGATTTTCAATTACATCAATTTTTTGTTCACTGGGAAACTCTTTTTTTAAAGTTTGGGCATGCAAGAAACAGAAAGAAAAAAGAGCTAAAAAAAGAACAATACTATTTCTTTTCATTCAGTAAAATTTCCTTAGATTTTTCAATAGGAATTTGATAAGTATCTTTTTCACCTTCTTTTACTTTATAACTATTAAGATTATCTTTTTCAAACTTTCTTAATTCCTCTAACTTTGCAGAGCGTTTGCTAAGCTTAAATTCATAAGTGGCACTATCAAGAACTCTAACATAGTATTCATAAAGCATGTAAATAGTACCTAGAACAGTAACTATAAATATTATCCCTCCAATTAAGACTGGCTTAACTGGTATATCTTTTTTTTCGTACCCTGAATTATCCATAATTAATGGTTCCTATGATTTATTGAATGAATAAGCTCTGAATCATTTAAAGGCACAAGATTTGATCTTGAAGTGATATATTTAAATCCACCAATAAATATTGATGCAAAACTTAACATGGTTACTAGATCGTAAATACCAAAGAAGAAGTCTTGTTTATGAACTGTAGGCATTATAATAAAATTAATATCGATGTAATGCATGAATAAAACCCATATTGTCATAATTTGTAGAAGCCTAATATTTCTCTTTGAACCTCTAAAAATCAAAATAAAAAATGGAATGAAAAACTTACCAACAATAAGTAAAACACTAATAATTTTCCATGAACCAACCCATCTATGAAGATACCAAATGGTTTCCTCCGGAATATTACTATACCATATAAAATAAAACTGTGCCCCAGCGATGTAACAATAGAAAACAGTGAATGCAAATAAATACTTTCCTAAATCATGATAATGCTCAATGCTAACTATATTTCTAAGATACCCCTGATCTTGCAATCTTATAATTGTAAAAGTTAGGAATGCTAAAAATGCTAAGAAAGCTCCGGCAAATGTATAAACTCCGTACATAGTAGAATACCAATGTGGATCAAGACTCATTTGCCAATCGAGCCCTGCAAAAGTTAAACTTATAAAGAAAAATACACCCATAGGGCTCATACAAAAATATCTTAAATTTTCTAAAATTTTTACATTACCAGTCCTATCATGCTTCATAGAATTAAAATAAATAAACAAAGCAATGATATTCCATAAAGCGAAATATAAAAAAGCTCTAAAAATAAATGATTCTTCATTGAGGTAGGCTAGCTTATGTTGGATTAAATGATCTGCCTCAAAGTCATGAGTTTTCCAATAATAATGATTTGGTAACCATTTAAATAATTTTTCCATTCCAAAAATAATTGGAAGAAATGGTAAAGTGAATAATGGTATCAACATAATTGTATTCTCCATTATTCTTCTAATGGATACACTCCATGTGGCTGAAAAAGCATAATGCACCATAATAAAGAACATTCCTCCAAGAATAATACTTAACCAATAAAAATAGGAAGTCAAATATGAGAAGTAAAATACCTTGTCAGATGCACCAAAGAACCATGTTAAAAGCAATGCAATATACCCAACAGCAATCAAAATCAAATTATTTGATTTTTTTGATACATAAGAATAGCTCTTTGGGTCAAGATTCGTCATGAATTGTCACTTAATTTATTTTGTTCATCTTCTGGCAAATCTTCAAAAGTAGCATTTTGACTTCGCTGGAGAGCTCTAACATAATGTATAATAGACCATACATCTTCAGTATCAATTTGGTAGCCATAGGCAGGCATACTTCTCAACCCGTAAACAATAGTATTATACATTTCTCCATCAGCCTGCTCTCTAATTCGCTGGTCATGCAAGTTAGCGGGAATTACAGGATAGTCATATTGAGTCACAATACCTTTTCCGTTACCCACGCCAGAGTGACAAACACTACAGTAAATAGTATATCTCTCCTGGCCTCTATTTAAAACATCTGCAGTTAATTCAATAGGGTTAGAAATAAGATATGATCCGTCATCATTTTTACCACTGATAAATGAATGATTTTCGGCAATCATTCCACGAGCAATTGTACCTTCAATAGGCTTTCTCATGGTTGATCCATCAGCAAAGAAATTACTTTCTTCTAAAGATCGATATTTTTGTTGATTGTCCATATTTGGATTTAAATGTATGGGAGAACTTTCAAATTTTGACCCTCTAAAACATCCAGACAAAAACAACAAGCATATTATAATGATATTAATTCTCATCACTTAAAACCTCAATTTCAGTACCACCAATATTTTTTAGAAAATCAATCACATTATTTTCATCATATTTTGGATCATCAACTTCAATACTTACATAAAATGCATCACTACTTACATCTGAAAATTTTTCAGAATAAAAAACAGGATGATGAAATCTGGGGATTCGATTAAAAAACATCATTCCAAATACAGCACCAAATGCGCTAAACAATACCATTAATTCAAAAGTAATAATTGCATATGCTGGATACGCAAAATATGGTTTACCACTGATATTCATTGGATACTCAATAGAGTGAATCCAAGTCTGTAAACCAAATCCAAATAATGCTCCAGTTAAACCCATTGCCCCAATCAAATAACCTAGCTTAGAACGTTCTAAGCCCATTGCATCATCCATACCATGAATAGGAAAAGGTGAATGACAATCAAACTTAGTAAAACCTTCATCTCTGACCTTTTCTGCAGCATGAACTAGAGACTCAGGACTATCGAACCTTGCTATTACGCCAAACTTATTCATGATCATGTCCATGATGAGGGTTTGACTCTGGTAAAACTAATTTAGCTTCAGCAATTGAAACCATTGGTAAAAATCTTAAAAATAGTAAAAATCCTGTAAAAAATAATCCGAAAGTTCCTATATAGATTGAAACGTCAAAAATCGTAGGATTGTACATTGCCCAAGCACCAGGCATAAAATCTCTATGGAGTGTAATAACAACAATTACAAATCTTTCAAACCACATACCAATATTTACAAGAATTGAGGTGATAAATAAGAAAGGTATATGTCTTCTATATTTTTCGAACCAAAAAAATTGAGGAACTACAACATTGCAAAAGATCATTGCCCAATACCCCCACCAATATGGACCTAGTGCTCTATTAACAAATGCAAAAGATTCATAAGGATTTCCACTATACCAGGCTACAAAAAATTCCATTGAATACGCATAGCCAACCATACATCCAGTCAACAACATAATTTGAGCCATCTTGTCTAAATGCTCAACAGTAATAATATGTCCAAGATTATAAACTTTTCTTGCTATAATTGATAAAGTCATTACCATTCCAAAACCTGAATAAATAGCACCAGCAACAAAATATGGAGGAAAGATAGTTGTATGCCATCCAGGAATTACACTTGTAGCAAAGTCTGAACTAACAACACTATGAACAGATAAAACTAGTGGAGTAGAAATTCCAGCTAATACTAGGTATGCCAACTCATAGTGTTGCCATTGCCTATTACCACCTCTCCAGCCTAGTGCAAAGAAACCATATACTTTCTTTTTTAAACCTTTAGCTCTATCTCTTAAGGTGGCTAAATCAGGAATTAAACCAGTATACCAGAAAAGTAAAGAAACAGTAAAATATGTAAATACCGCAAAGAAATCCCAAATCAATGGACTTCGCATGTTTGGCCACATTCCCATTTGATTCGGCAATGGTAAAAACCAATATGCTACCCATATTCTTCCTACGTGAATTCCAGGAAAAACTAAAGCACATATAACAGCAAATAAAGTCATAGTTTCTGCAAACCTATTAATAGCATTTCTCCAATTTTGTCTAAATAGATGTAAAATTGCTGAAATTAATGTACCCGCATGGCCAATACCAACCCACCATACAAAGTTAATAATAGCCCAACCCCAGAAAACAGGATTGTTAATACCCCATACTCCAGTACCTTCCCAAATTAAAAATCCAACACTACCTACAAAAATAGCTAGAAGAGAAAGGGCAAAGCCAAATAATAACCACCACTGAATTGGTGTCTTTTTTTGTTCTGGAACACCAGCAATATCATTTGTAATCGACGTAAAGTCTTGATTACCAGGAAGCAATTTTTCTGCTCTTATATCAGCTTTTGATTTAACTGACATTAGTGGCTACCTGCATTATAAGAATTAGAAACAAGCATTGGGTTTTGATTTCTGATTTTTGCTAAATAAGTTGTTCTTGGAGCAGTTCCTAAATGAGCAAGAAGAGCATAATCTCTATTTCTTCTTTTAGCCTTACTTACCTCACTGTTAGGATCATTAATATCTCCAAACTTAATAGCATCTGCAGGACATGAAGAGGCGCATGCAACTTTGACATCACCATCTTGCATTTCACGATTTTCATTTTCAGCTTTTATCCTCGCTGCACTAACCCTTTGATAACAATAAGTGCATTTCTCCATAACACCTCTAAATCTTATAGAAACATCTGGATTCATTGCCATTTGAACAACTTCGGGTAAATCTCTTGTGTAATTATAAAAATTAAATTTTCTAACCTTATAAGGACAATTATTTGCACAATATCTAGTTCCAAGACATCTATTATATGTCATTTGATTTACTCCATCAGAAGAGTGAGTTGTTGCTGCAACAGGGCAGACAGTTTCACATGGAGCAAGTTCACAATGGACACAAGCAACTGATTGTGTTGATACTTCGGGATTATCAGGATCACCTGAAAAGTAATTATCAATTCTTATCCAATGCATTTCTCTGCCTTTCATGACTTGTTCTTTACCAACGACAGGTATATTATTTTCACTTTGACATGCTATTGAACAAGCATTACATGAAGTACAGCTGGTCAAATCAATAGACATTCCCCATTGAGGGCCTTTTGAATAATCCCAATCAGGATTATACATTGAATGATCAGCCCAACTTTTTTTCTTATCTGGTTTATGTTCTTCAACCTTTTTTTGAACCCAATCAGGATTGTCTTGGTAGTAATCTAAAGTTGATTGTTTAACCAATTCAGGAATTCTTGACTGAGCTTCCTTTGAAGCTAGATCGTCAAAACCAGGAGCAGCATATTTATCATCTTCCATGCCATGATGATCTTGAGTAGATGCTAATGGATATGTTTCATTTAATACTTTAATAGCTCCATTAAGTATAAAACATGAATTAGATGATGTTCTTAATGGATAAACATTAAATCCAACTCCATTACCAATTCTTCCATTGAATTTTCTACCATATCCCAATTCAAGAGAAATAGATTTCTGGTTTTGTCCAGGAGTTATGAATGCAGGAATCTTAATTGAATTACCTCCAACAGTAATTTCTAGCATTTGGCCATTTTTAATATTTAGTTTTTTTGCAACTTTCATACTTATCAATGCAGCATTGTCCCATGTTAAACTGGTTACTGGTTTTGGAATTTCTTGCAACCAACCATTATTAGCATATCTTCCATCATAAACAGATGATGAAGGATTAAAAATAATTTCAAATTTTCCATCATCAAGCTTAACGTTTTCATTTAAAACCTTTACAGATGCTTTGGAAGTTGACTTTACATTTACTTTCTTTAATAAAGATTCTTCGAATACTCCATCATGTAAGACTTTGTCCCAAACTCTATCAAAATTACCTTTTTTAATAATTTTTGATTTCCAAACATTCTTTACTGTTTCATAAGCACTTTGCTCTTTAGAATAGACAACTGGTGAAAGTACTTGAATTGCACTTTTTGAGTTAAATAAAGGCATTATTTGAGGTTGAACAACGCTCACAAACCCATCATAAGTCATTGCATCTCCCCAACATTCAAAATAATGATTCATAGCAATATTCCATGAACATAGCTTTGAAGTCTCATCAACTATATTTGTTAAATGAACTGTATTTTTTACTTTGCCTAAAGATTTTGCAAAATCAAAATCGGATGGTGAATCATAAACTGGATTAGCTCCAAGAATAATTAAGTTTTCGACTTTTCCTTTTTTCATATCATCACAAAGAGACTTGAAATCATTTATAGATGACACCTGAGACAATGATAAAGGATAATAATCAACTGGTGCATTTAACTGATAATTAATTAGTGCAACTAATTGATGAAACTCTTTAGATAATGAGGATCCACCTAAAATAATTGACTCCCCTTTATTAGACATTAAATCTTTTGCAGCAGCTTTAATCCATAAATTGTTTGGACCTTTTACCTTATTAGCATTAACAGATAGTCCAAGCATTTTTAATTCATAAGCTAATTCAGCTAATAAATTTTCCATCTCGTGTTGAGCAATATTAAGTCTATGATCTGCGCTCGATCCTGTAGATGATATGGAACTTTCAGCGACATACAATCTATTCATTGTGCTAGTCTCGTCAACTATATCTCTATTTTGAGCAAACTTTCTGGTATGATAAATATTGTTATCATCAACCCCGAGAAAATCTGATCCCAATGAAACAATTATTTGTGCATTCTCTAATCTATAAAGTGGCTGTAATCTTTTTGAAAAAGCTTTTTCAATTCCATCATAAAGATTTTCATTATTGATCGATTCATACACAACCCAATTTGCATTAGGTAAATTCTTTTTGAAATCTTCTTTAATAGATTTAATTGTTGGAGAGGATGATTCTTGCATTAACACTGCTAGTCCTTTTCCATCAGTTTTGTTTAAGCTTTTTGCAAATTTTAAATATTCAGACCAATCAACTTTATTACCTTTATATTTAATACCTCTTGCTCTGTCAGGATCATACATCTCTAGAGTGCTAGCCTGAGCAAAGGAATTTGATTTACCCATTGTAGCTGGATGCTTTTCATTTCCCTCAACCTTCACAGGTCTTTCATCATGATTTTCTATTACTACTCCTAAAGCATTATTTTTAAAAGGTAATGTACTTGCATAATATTTTGGAATACCAGGAATTGTTCCAATTTCTGCCTCAACATATGGAATGATTTTTTGAACTGGTTTCTTACATCCTTCTAAACCAGCAAGTGCTACTGAAGCAGCAATTAATGATAAAAAATTTCTTCTTGAAAGCCCATTATCAACATTATGTTCAGACTGTTTTAAAAAACGATTGTAATCTTCTTCCGAAGAAATATCTTTAAGACTTTTCCAATATCCAAATTCTTGGTTATTTTTTTTATCTAATGCAGGAGCATTAGTCTTTACAAACTCTTGATTCTTTTTTTCTATCTGTGACATTTTTGACAATCTCCAACAGGTCTTTCTTCCCCATGTTCAGCAACCCATGATGAAACAAATTGATCATAATCTGCAGGTGGAGTCCAATACATATTGGTGACTTCACTAACAGGTCTTACATCCGGCGCATCAGATCTATGACAATCTAAACACCAATCCATACTAAGTGGTTCAACTTGATAGACAACTTCCATTTCTGCAATATTTCCATGGCATGATATACATGCTACTCCGGAGTTCACATGAACACTATGATTAAAATATGCATACTCAGGAAGCATATGAACTTTAATCCATTCAATTGGTTTACCAGTTTCCCAACTTTCTCTTACTAGCTCTAGCTTTTCACTATCAGTTTTAACATAGGTATGACATCCCATACAAGTTTCCGTTGGTGGAATCACTGCTGAATATCCCTGCTCAACTCCAACATGACAATAACGACAATCTATTCCCATATCACCAGCATGTAGTTTGTGACTATAAGGAACTGGTTGCGTTGGCGCATAACCAACATCAGTATAATAAGGAGAACCGTAATACCAAATAAAAGAAGATAACGAAAAAACTAGCAGAAAAACTGCGATCAGGAAAATTCCTGGAAAATTGTTTGTCCATCTTGGGAATATTTGCATTTTTACTCTTATAAAAAATCTTCAATAATTTTTATAAAATTATGTGTAAACATTACGTCTATATTGGTATTCAGTCAAGACATAAAACTTAAGTATTAACTTTTTTTAATTAAATATTATAAATTCACGTTTAATGAGTGAATCATATAAAATTATTTCTTCATCAATTCTGTTCTGGTTTTCTCAAAAAAAATGGTTTGTTTATAGCATACTAGTTTCAATTTTTCTTTTGAACTTGGCCACACCTGTAGGGTTAACTGTTCCAGCTTATCATAGCTTAATAATATTAATATTAGTATTCATGTTAGTAACATTTGAGCCCATTCCATTTCCAGCAATTGCCTTACTTACTTTAGTTTTACAGGTTGTGCTTGGGGTTGCTCCTCCTAATGTTGTTGCATCTTCTTTTATGAATGATGCGGTATTATTTGTTATGGGATCTTTAATGTTTGCTATAGCAATAGTTCATCAAGGGCTTGATATACGATTAGCAAAATTGATCATTAAAGTTTTTGGAAAAAGTAAAAGAATGTTCTTAGCAGGGCTAATGACTATATCTGCGGTATTATCATCTTTTTTAGGAGAACATACTGTAATTGCTATTATGCTTCCAATTGGTTTATCTGTCATTAAAAATATTGATACCCAACAAGTAGATGGGAAAAATGCTGTACTATTAACACTATTTTCTATTGCTTATGGAACAATTATAGGATCAATTGGTACTCCATCTGGCGGGGCAAGAAATGTGATTA
>Ga0315315_10000803_pt1 | contig 27777 bp, 18 predicted proteins | sample M140m3416metaG_FD_203699 | JGI IMG/M metagenome (GOLD analysis project Ga0315315, IMG submission 203699) | Ammonia-oxidizing marine archaeal communities from Monterey Bay, California, United States - M1 40m 3416 | ecosystem: Environmental > Aquatic > Marine > Intertidal zone | place: USA... | reverse complement strand
TTGGGCGCACTGGATGTTCCGCAGCCGGTAAGAAAGCACGCTGTGATCAAAGTGGTGATCATTCCCAGGATTCGATTCATGGTTTCTCTTTGTGCTTGTTGGAATAGTGAGTGTTGATGTGATGTGATGTGATGTGTGTGTGCGAAGTCTGTTTCAAACGGCAACTTTCAGCCGTGCTGTTTCTCAATCATTGCTCTGAGTCATTGCTCTGGGTCATTGCTCTGGGTCATTGCTCTGGGTCATTGTTGGGGAATTGGTTCCACTGCGTGTTGACTTGCAGCGTTGGTCGGCCCGGGGGCTGCTTCCAACTGCCGCTGATTTTCTCGATCGTGCAGGATTTTTTCACCTGCTCCTCGGCCCACTGACCAGAATAACGCCGGTCGTACGAAGAATTCAGCAAGTGTACTGGTCATCAAGCCGCCAACGATCACGGTAGCAATGGGATAAAGAATCTCTTTTCCCGGTTCACCGGCGGCTAACGCAAGTGGAACGAGTCCAATGCCGCTGGTTAACGCGGTCATGACAACGGGCGCCATGCGTTCTTGGCCTGCACGCTTTACCATTTCACGACTCCACGACTCACCTTCATGTTCCACTAAGTGCAGGTAATGGTTGAGCAGCAAAATGCCATTACGGCTTGCGATTCCACACAACGAGATGAATCCCACCATAGCTGCTACGGTCAGGTTTTGATCGGTTACTATCAGTGCCATCACAGCGCCAATGAAGGCTGTCGGTAATGCAATCAGGACTTGTAGTGAGAAGTTGGTGTTTCCGAATAGGTTGTACAGTACGAGGAACATCCCCGCTAACGCGACGACGGCGAGTACGGCTAGTCTGCGGGATGCGGATTGCTGGCTCTGGAATTGTCCGCCATATTCCACAAAGTAACCTTGGGGATATTCAAAGTCCTTGAGGCGAGTTTTTATCTCATCGACAACGTCAACCACGCCGCGTCCTGAAACGTTTGCCTGAAGCACGATCCGACGCCGTACCTGTTCACGTTTGATTGTATTTGGGCCACTGCTATCGTAGATCCTTGCGACTGATTCAAGCGGAACTGTTCCACCATCAGGCAGGGTGACGGCTAGTCGTCTCAATTTTTGTTCGTCTTCTCTGAATCTCTCATCCAGTCTCAGGACCAGGTCAAAAGTTCGTTGTCCGATAAGGACTTTGCTTACGATCTGCCCATTCATGGCGGTCTCGACCATTTCCATCACCTGAGCGGGTTGCAGTCCGTATTGAATCAGTGCGGGGCGATCAATTTCGATCCGCAGTTGCGGGATGTTCGTCTGCTGTTCCACCATCAGATCAGTTACGCCGTCAACAGACTCGATTTCACGTTTCATCTCTTCGGCTTTTCGGCGCAGTACATCAAGGTTGTCTCCATACAGCTTGATCCCGATTTGCGCTTTGACACCGGAGATCATGTGGCTGATCAGATGGGCAATGGGCTGCTCAGTGCTTGAGACAATTCCGGGAACCTCGGACATTGCTTGCCGTATCTCCTCGATGGTTTCCTCTCTATCCGCCCCGGTATCGATTTCCAGCACGATTTCACTGACATTGACTTCTTCAGCGTGTTCGTCCAGTTCGGCGCGACCGGTTCTTCGTACGAGAGTTTTGACGGCATCGATATTCATCAAACGTCGTTCGATCGACGCGCCGATTCGATTGCTTGTCGCCAGGGAAGTGCCTGGGGCAAGCAGGGCGTTGACTTGCACCGAACCTTCATTAAAAGGTGGCAAGAAGTCCCGTTCGAGTGAGTAAAGTCCAAGACCGGCAAATAGAACCAGAACGCCTGTGATGCCGAGAATCGGCCCTGTAAAACGCGTGCTGGTGTTGATCGCAATCCCAGCAATCGTTTTCAGGAAAACAACGAGTTTTCCTTCCTTGGCCTCTTCACCCCCAATCATGTATTCAATGAATTGGATCGCGACCCACACAATCGGGGTCGTAATCAGAATGAGCCACCAACGGTTTTCTGGCAGCGTAAAGGGTAAATTCAAGCTTGAAATGACGCGTGGGATGATCCAGTAAAACGTGAGGCATGCGATTGCAAATGCCAGCACCGGTAACACCAGGTTCCAAACCTTTCTTCCAACCAGAAGAAGTGACGCTAACGCGGGAGTTACTGTCAGCGACACCGCGAGTGAAGCGATCAATGAGACGACATAACCCGTTGCCAACGGAACAAATAACTTGCCTTCCATTCCCTCAAGCGCAAAAAGCGGGATGAAAACCAGAACTACAATCGCGGTTCCATACACGATTGAACTTCTTATTTCCGTACTGGCGTCCAGCACTACTCGTAAAGTCGGAGCGGGGTTTTTAAGTGTTCTGTTTTCTCTGAGTCGTCGGAAGATATTTTCGACATCGACAATAGCATCATCCACCAGTTCACCGATTGCGACCGCAATACCACCCAGCGTCATGGTGTTGATTGAGAGCTCGAACGCGGAAAACACACAGGCGGTTGCGACGATCGACAGTGGAATTGCTGTGAGTGTGATGAACGTGGTGCGAAAATTGAGAAGGAAAAGAAAGAGGATGAGCAGAACAAGCACACCTCCATCTGCGAGCGCTTCGATCACATTTTCGATAGCGCGGTCGATGAATGAACGCTGCGAATAGACATTGGCGATGCGGATGTCGGGTGGAAGCGCAACTTTGAGTTCAGCTAAAGCCTGTTTGATCGCTTCATCTACAGCCCGCGTGTCGCTACCGGGCTGTTTGTTCACTGTTAAAACGACTGCGGGGCCGCCGCTCACAACCTCGTCCTCGCGTACAAACGCAGCGGCATCTCCCCGTTTGACCTGCGCTGCTGTTTTGATGCTTGCGACATCTGCAAGCGTGATCGATCTTTCGTTGCGTTTGGCCAGTACGACTTGGCGAAGATCTTCCACGCTGGTCACTCGCCCGAGGCCTCGAACGAGAACTTCGTTGGATCCCCGGTCATCCAGATAACCACCTGTAGCGTTCAGGTTGGAAGCCGCAACCGCCTCATGAACTTGATCCATGGTGAGCCCGAAAGTACGCAAGGCATCAGGGTCTACCAGGACCTGGTACTGCAGGCGGCCGCCACCCATCGTGAAAACCTGCGCAACACCTGGGATCGTCAGCAATCGTTGACGGACAACCCAGTCAGCTAGCGTCCTTACCTCCATGTCAGCGGTCTTGCCATCCTCGCTCCACATTCCATACATCAGGATCTGACCCATGATGGATGAAATCGGCGCCAGCGTTGGCTGCGCTCCCTCAGGCAGTTGCTCCTTTGCCAGTTGCAGCCTTTCCGCGACGACTTGGCGATCGTTGTAGAGATCCGTGTCCCAATCAAATTCAACGTAGATCACGGAGATGCCGCTGCCACTGCTGCTGCGAACGGCGATGACTCCACTGGCGCCGTTGAGTGCGGTTTCAAGCGGGAAAGTGATGAGTGCTTCGACTTCCTCCGGCGCCATGCCCGGTGCTTCTGTGATCACCACCACGCGTGGGCGATTCAGATTGGGAAACACATCGATTGGAAGTTCTGTTGTTTGCCAAATCCCACAAACCAGCATGATTGTCGCCAGGGATAACACCAGCAGACGGTTGTTCAATGAGAACGAGATGATTTTGTCGAGCACTTGATTCCCCTGTACAAGAAGTTTTTTGACGCGGTCACACTAGTGCGTGTGGCCCGCGTGGGGATCGATTGCACCACCCGACTGATTTTTAAGAACCATCTGCAATTGGTGAGCGCCGCTGACTGCGATTGCCTGCCCCGGCCAGACTTGCCCATCGTTTGCAAGGGCGACATTGACGGAGTCTCTGGCAATCACATGCACAGGAATGCGGTCAAAATGGTCACCGTTCTCGATGAACACGTATCGCTCTGGCCCTTCCTCTGCGATTGCTTCCTTGGGAACTACAATCGCATTTTGAATCTGAGATTCAGGTAGACGAATCGTCAAGCGTTGGCCTGGTTTATGAAGCCAACTGATGTAACGTTTGTCGCCGCGTTCATCGGTGCGTTCGATCTTGTTTTCAATCGCGACATAGAATGGTAACACTCGTGACTGACGGCCAACTTCAGTTCCGATATAGACCACTTTCAGGCCATCAATGAGTTCGGCTTTTCCACCACTTGATCCGATGACTGCCTGCACTCCGATTGAATTATCTGCAGCCATCCGAACTGCTTGGCGATCCTGCTGGTATGCTTGCCCCTCTATCAGGAGCTCACTGTAATCAGACAGCTGAAGCAGTTCTTGGCCGGCGGTCACTCCCTGGCCACGCCGGACTTCTAATTCAGTCACCAGGAATGATGCGGGGACATGATCAAGAGGCACGGGAGGCTGTGCAGTCGATGCAAGGCGGTTGTCACCCCGAACTGCGGTTTCGCGGTTTATTTCGTGGATGCTTCCCTGTTGCAACGATTCGTCTGCGTGCAAAGTGGGAGAGTATACAATCACCTCGCGGATGAGTTTTCTGCTCAACTCGATGGTTTCGATTTGTTGCTCGGAGAGTCCGTGCAACAGCAAAGCCTGACGGGCCGCTCGTACACCAGCAAGCAGTTTGTCACGTTCGTAACGTCGTTCAAGAAGTGATTTTGCAGCGATCGCTCCTGTCCCCGCTACCGCAGTCAAGCGTTCGATCTCTTCCAGTTCGACATCAAGTTCGCCTAGCTTGGCGAGAAAGGTTTCTTGGGTGTTTACCAAGTCTTGATGGGTTAAACGTAACGAAAAGAGCGGCTCGTTGCTGTCAACCAGCTCTCCACGGGAAACGTAGATGGCGTTCAGAACACCCGTCAATGGCGATGTCACTGCGATGTGTGTTCGGCCTGGCCAGCTGGACACCACGCCTGGCACTTCGATGTACTTTGTGTACACACCAACATTGATTGCGTTGGTTTCAAGGCTCATGTTCGAGCGAGCCTGCTGAGTCAATTCGACGGAGTTCTCGTCATTGTGATCGGCGTGATCATGATCATCATGCTCGTGTGCGTCGTGGTCATGGTGTTCATTATCGTGGTGGTCATTATCATGCGCATCATTTTCTCTCGCACTTGTGTTTTGAGCTGAAATCCAGCCCCGCCGTGCGGGTAGGTCGGTAAAGGCGTACAGCCCCAATGGAATGGCGAGGATGATTGCCATTAGGGTAACGAAGAGGTTGCGAAGGCCAGTGAACCATGGGCTTGATGAAGACATCATTCGGTTCCTTTTCAGAACGCTTGTCAGGCGAGCCGTAACGCCCTTTGTTGGGCGTCGTTGATTGAGGTAGCAATGATCAGAAGAAAAACACTGGGTAAGTGATTTTTTAGACTTGCCACACACATAGAAGTGCACAATGAGGCTGCTGACTAGCCACGCACATCAATTCTCTTGGTCGTGAAATGAACGCCGTGTTGCCGGTGTTCTGCACTGATAAAGCGAACGCCACCTGTGCTTGCGGGAACAGGCTTCCCAATTCGATGCTCAAAGTCTCGGCCGTTTCCGTGAGGAAACTGCAGTGCAAACTTGAGCAGCACGGATCGCTGTGGTCTGAACACGGCTGTCGCAAAGGAGCGGTCGTGCAGGGATTCGCTTGCCAGGTTTCTTGGAAACGTCCCTGAATGAATGCTGCCGGGAAATTTGGAAATTCATCGCGAACAAGGTGGGAAACAACCGAGTGGCTGATGCCACTTGGCTGCATGTTTCTCGTTCGTCCCGGCAAACGCTGTGCATTCTGTTTTGTGAGTGCATTCACTGCCGGTGGCCTAGCATGATCGTCACATGATTCATGTTCCACGCGATCCGAGCGGGGTGTCTGGTGATCGTCATGCTGATGTTCGCACGCCGGGTGGTCAACCTGCGTTTTCTGTGGGACTGCCGTCCTCGCGTGTTGGCAGGAAGAATGAGCTTGTGAGCCGACGGTGCTGGCTGGTCGGTGATTGCTGCAACAGCCATGCGCCCATGTGCAGCCAAACATTGAATGCAGGAGCAAAACGATTGCAGTGCCTAGTTTGCATGCAATTGCGGAACGGTGACTCAAATGACGCATAACTATATTATCGGAGTGCTCACTACCCCTTGGATAGGTGGAAGTTTGCATCTTCTTTAGATTTGTTGGATCTTCCTGAGACGCTTCGCTGTGTCAGTGGCTGGGGAACGGTGTGTCAGTGGCTGGGGAACACCGTATCAGCGAGAACGGCATCACCCGTCGAGAGGGTTGGGGTATGGAATATCGCGGGGAATGTCGTGGATTGAACCATCACCATGGCGTAGACAACAACCATGTCCTGAACAAGAACGATTGATTGAATGACAAGGGTTGATTGAATGGCGCCACTGGGTGATTTGTGTCTCTGCGAGGATTTTGCCACAACGCAGTTTTTCCTTTTTACCTAATCTGCATGTTGTGGATTTGTCAGGGGCAAGGCTGGCGAGTGCGTTTTGCGAGTTGGAAGCACTTCTGTCAAGAATGATACGCAGGACGATGAGTACAGTGGTGTGAAACTCAGTGATATCTTGGTTTTCTATGATCGTGAGCTGTGCGGTTTCAGTGCTGTCTTTTTGCTGGAGCAATCAAGAATTTGCAAGTGTTACAAAGTATACTGTGCCCTTGAGTTGGGACTGGAGACTGAGGGCATTGTCTGAGGATGTTGTCGTGAAGGCATTGTCGAGTGCTCCCGTTCGGCGAGTTGTTCGACGCTTAGCGTGGGATACACTTGAGATGTGCGTCATCAGTCGGTTCAGTTACCGGGCTGGGCGAGTTTAAGCACCTGTCGTTAATTGGTTTGCTATGCGTTTCTTGATTGTTTCATTCTTTTGCTTCGTTAGTTTCAGCTATCTGACTGCTGCTGATTCGCGGCCCAATATTGTGTTGATCATGGCTGATGATCTCGGTTTCTCGGACCTCGGCTGTTACGGATCAGAAATTGAGACTCCAAATCTCGATCAGCTCGCGGATCAGGGATTGCGTTTCAACCAGTTTTATAACACTGCCAAGTGTCATTCATCCCGAATCTGTTTGCTAACAGGTTTGTACATGTATCAGGCAGGCAATCAGGAGATGAACCGGGGTGTGACATTGGCCGAGGCGCTCAAGCCGGCCGGTTACCATACGATGATGGTTGGAAAGTGGCACCTGGATGGGCAGCCGACCGAACGCGGCTTTGACCGATATTTCGGTCATCTTAGCGGAGCGACGAACTTCTTCACGGGAGATGATACGTTTCGTTTGAATGGCAAGCCATTCGTTGTGCCGAAAGAAGGGTTTTATACCACTGATGCGAAGACGGATTATGCGTTGAAGTTTCTGGACGAGGCCAAGGAAGAGGAGAAGCCTTTTCTGCTTTATGTCGCATACAACGCGCCTCATTATCCCTTGCATGTGAAAGAGTCTGATTTTCGAAAATATGAGGGGCGTTATGATGTCGGCTGGGATCGGATCAGAAAGCAGCGTTTTCAAAAACAGCAAAGACTAGGCATCCTACCTGCGGACACCAAGCTTTCTCCGAGGCCAGAGGGTGTTTCTGCGTGGAAGGATTTATCGGAAAAACAGCGTCGATGGGAATCCGAGCGGATGGCCGCTTATGCAGGGATGGTTGATTGCTTAGATCAGAACATCGGACGGTTGCTCAAACGTCTGCGCGACTCGGGGCTTGCCGACAACACTCTTGTGATGTTTTGCAGTGACAATGGAGCTTGTCCGTTTGAACGAACTCGTGGAAAAGAGTTTCGTCCTTGGGATCCAAAATCATATTGGACGTACGATGTGGGCTGGGCGCATGTCGGTAATACCCCGTTTCGCTGGTACAAACAGAATCAGCACGAAGGTGGAATCACATCACCAATGATCGTGTCAGGCCCCGGGATTAAAACGAAACCGGGAAGTGTCACCGATCAACCGGCGCATCTGATTGATTTCATGGCGACTTGTGTTGATGTTGCAAAAGCTGATTACCCGGTCGCCTACGCTGGGCGCACCATCACGCCAGTGCAGGGGCGATCATTGACGCCGATCTTTTCAGGTGATGTGCGGGAACCCCATCCTTGGCTGTATTTTCAATTTTCCAACAACCGCGCTTTGCGGCAAGGAGATTTGAAGGCCGTTTCGGTAAAAGGCCGCCCATGGGAGTTGTATGATCTCGCTGTTGACCGTTCAGAACTCAACGATCTTGCAAAGAGTCGTCCCGATGATTTGGAAGTTTTGAAGAACCGTTGGCATGAGGTTGCTGAGAATACGGAGCAGTCGCCGGCAAATTTGCGTCGCCCTCTGGGCGAGGCAGGTAAACAGAACAAAAAGCAGAAGAACAAAAACCGAAACGCGAAACCGAAGTAACTCACTAGCGGATGAGCCTGTCCGAATGATTATGGTGTTGCATCGCTTGCTCGCGTGAACCATTCAAGGCATGACTACCTGCAAAATTCATGGCGAGTCTGCTCACAACGGTAAGCTGTGCTCGCGCTGCGGATCATTTCGATTCCCAGTGCATGCGTTTGTTGGCTGCTGGTTCAGAGGTCACTGCTGATGTGATTGTGCTTGCCATGCTGGGCATCAAGCATCATGTTGTGGGCCACGGAGCACATTGATTGAACGCTCTGGAAGGAACGCGATGCATAGGGTGGAGAATTAGACCGCATGTTACCTATTGAAACACTGGTGTTGGTCGGTGGAATCCTGTTGTTTGTCGGTGTCGTTGCCAGCAAATTATCGGATTGGGTAGGGATTCCTACCCTGCTGGTTTTTCTGGTGATCGGCATGCTTGCAGGTGAGGAGGGAGTTGGACGGATCTCGTTTGATTCTCCCTCGGTCGCACAGGCAACGGGTACGGTTGCCTTGCTGATCATTCTTTTTGCCGGTGGCCTCGATACTCAATGGTCATCAGTTCGCTCTGTGTTGGCACCTGGTCTGATGTTGTCCACTTTGGGTGTTCTGATCACCACTTTGTCGATGGGGGCATTCGCGTGGTTCATGCTGGGAACCTATTCCACATTTGACATTGGTGAAGATGGACTCAGTTGGTCTGAAGCATTACTGTTGGCAGCGATCGTATCGTCAACCGATGCTGCTGCCGTCTTTTCTGTGTTCCGCACGAGTAAGGTCAAACCCACGGCCCGCATTCGACATTTGCTGGAATTTGAATCAGGCAGTAATGATCCGGTGGCTGTCTTGATGACGATGGCAATCCTTGGGGTGATGGCGTCGAACAGTGCTTCCATCGCTGGTGTTGGAGCGAACCTGATCACGGAGTTACTTGCTGGTGCAATTTCAGGATTTGCATTGGGATGGTCCGGATGTTGGGTGGTCAACCGACTTCACTTGTCGGCTTCTGGATTGCACCCCATTCTTGTGTTGTCGATCGGACTAACGACTTTTGGGTTTGCCACTTTAATCGGTGGGAACGGCTATCTTGCCATCTATGTCTGCGGCGTCACATTGGGCAATCGTATTGTTCGCCATCACGATGGAGTGCTGCGGTTTCACGACGCTCTCAGTTGGCTAGCACAACTGGCAATGTTTATCGTTTTGGGACTGCTCGTCGTTCCATCCAGGCTGCTCTCCGTTGCGGGAGTCGCGATTGCGATGGCATTGTTTTTGATGTTGGTCGCTCGTCCACTGAGTGTCATGGCATGCCTGTTGCCATTCCGGATGCCACGCAAGGAGGTGGCTTACGTATCGTGGGTGGGACTGCGCGGATCTGTGCCCATCGTACTAGCGACGTTTCCCATGTCTTATGGTATTCCCGGCGCTGAAGAAGTGTTTGATGTGATCTTCTTCATCGTTCTGACTTCCGTTTTGATCCAAGGACTGACACTGGTGCCGTGTGCCCGATGGCTCGGTGTAGAAGAAGACAGTGCTGCCTAAATCGAAGTGAATGCAAGCGTGTTCAAAAGCAGCTCATGACAGAAGGGCGGGACTCGCTGTTTTCTGGTGTGCGAGTGTTTCGAAATAGAGCGTGGGGCAAACAGGTCTGGGAAGCCAACCGTTGGGTGCCGTAGCAGTGCGACTGTCAATCCACTTGAACTGTTAATTAACCTGAACTGTCAATTAACCTGAATCGGCATTTTGTACCACGAGTTCTGCAGGTATCCCTTGGCGTTCCATGGAACTCGATATGGCATGAAGCCTCCCGAGCTATCGAGTGCTCGAACCATTAGTCGTTTCGTTGCTGCGGTAACATTCACTTTTGCATTCCAAAGCTGCCAACAGAATTCGCTGTCTTTTCCAACCATCGTTGCTTCTGTCCAGCGTTTACCTTGGTCGGCAGAAATGAGAACTTTTTTGACAGTGGTTCCTGGACGACCTGTGGGTAAGACATAGCCTGTCAGGTCAATTTCACCGGCGGCAAGTTGTGAGTCTTGTTTTGGTGTGCAGATGGCAGCGTTGATTGGGTAGCGATAGATAGGACCTGATTCGGCCCATTCAATGGGATCTGTGTTTTTTACAAGCTTGTAGGCGGTTGCCACGTAGTGGTTGGGCGAAGGGCGATCGCTGACAACAATGCGTCCAAGCCATTTCACGCTCCGTGCACCGATGTATCCGGGGACGAGCGTTCGCAGGGGAAATCCATGGTCGGCTGTTAGCGGAGCACCATTCATCCCATTGGCGAGCAAGGGGGCACCTGCTCCCGATCCGATCATTGCTTTTGCAATTGGGATCGAGCCACCAAACGGTATGATTCCACCGCCTTTTTCAATTTCATCGAGGCCTTCAAACCAGACGTGTTTTGCATCAGGCGTGACTTCGGCTTCTTTCAGCACATCAGCCAACGCTACACCTTGCCATGTTGCGTTCCCGATTGCTCCTGATTCCCATGGCACTCCACCAACCTTGCCTTCAGCATTATATTCGGACCTGCGATTTCCAGCGCAGGTGAGTGTTGCTGTAGTGGAGTGATTTTTGAATCGCTCTAAATTCTTGAGCGATAATGCAGCAGGGCGATTCACCATGCCTTCAACTTTAAGCTCATACTCATCGGGATCGATGATGGGGTTTGGCGCATGGCTGCGGACGTAGAAATGTTTGGTCGGGGTGATCCAGGATTTCACCAGATCATCCAGTTCTGGTTCCGCATTGTTTGGGGAAGTGGTGTGATAAACGAGTTGCTTTGGCTCTTCGGCCGCGGCTCGCGATGAGGTCAGCGTGCCCCCCGCAATCACAATGCCACCGCTGGCCAAAAGCATTTCTCTACGTGTAATCATCTTGATTAGTCCTGTTGTCAAAGCTGCGGTGGTATTCTGCAGGCGTTGGTGTGATGAACTCGTTAGCTGCCCCCCAACCTGCAATGGCCCCGAAATTATAGGTGAGCAAGTGCTGACATGGTGTCGGATCGGTGAGGTATTCGGCTGCGTGCGACATTATTTGTCCGGTTCTGTGGGCATTCTGACCTCAGACGTCTGTGTCCGGTCGCCGGAGTTAATTTTGATGCAACTGCGTCATCATCTCTAAAATTGTTTTGGTGATGAGCTCAGAGGCATCAAGTTGCACGCGATTGGTGCCCATCCAAGTCTCATAGCCACCTAGGTCATGTTGCCGTGGGGTGGGCAAATAGCCTCGCGAGTCGTTTGCAAGTTCGATGGTAAAGGTATCGGCGAACGGTGATTTATCCTTGATTTTCAATCCAATTTCCGCGAACGTTTCAAAGGGAATGGCTGCGATAGCAAGGTCACCAATTCGCACAACCTGCAGCGGCACGGTGATTTCTTTGGGGCCATCGTCGAGCTTTTGCACACGTGCCGCGTAGGTTCTTTCGTAACGATGGAACTTTTCAGCGTCTTCTGGCTTTGCCATTACCTTGCGAAACCATGCCTTGATTTCTGGGTCAGGTTTACGCATGGTTAGTTTCAGGTCCCGTGTCAGCGAGCCGACTTTTACATGCTCGTTGAATTTCAATTGGCTGTGTGCTCCATTCACCCGGCCGGCAACTTTATTGGCTACTTCGGTCATCTTCTCATAGCGGTCATAGCGACGTGCATTGCCGTCGCGAAAATTGATGTTGTTGATGTCGCCACTGGTCCCATTGCTCATCATGCCAACAAAGGGTGGCGTGACCGAATCGGCGTTTAATAACTTCTGAATCTGTTGTGAGAAGATGGCAAAATAATCAGCTGAGACATCGCCCTTGTTGACGCCGCCCACGTAGTGAAGTGAGTAATTTGCGAGCAGGGCAATGGGCTGACCTTTGGTGGTTTGGACCGAAAGAAAAGAAACTTCTGGATCAATGGGGCCCGCTGGTTTTATCAACGCAGCATTTGCGCGTGGCGGATTCATGCGAACGGTATCAACACCACCAAAAGGATTACGCGCCAGTTCGGGCTTGCTGACATGCCAACGGCGATTAAATACCTCTGACGGTTCATCGACACCGCCCCAGCCGATTTTTGCTGGCGTCAGATTTTGGATTGCGGTATTCACAGCCGCTGCGATCCCAGCAACCACCTTCGGTCTGTATTTCGGTTCGTGGGCACGTGTTGCCGAATGCGTATGCGTAGCCGCCATCAAAATATGATCTGGTGGGATTTTTGAGCTCTTGGAAATCAGTGTTCTCGCTTCGTCATACACTGACCGAGTGATTCCCAGATTGTCACAGATCACAATCGCAATGCGGTTCTTGCCGTCATCCAAAACGAGGCAGCGTGCATGAAGCGGATCGTGAATCTCATTGGCTGGAAAGGGAACAAATCCACCCACAACCAACTCACCCAGTGGAGGAGTGATGTCAGCTGTCGCGGCACCGGCTCGAAATACCGGGGGCTCTTCGCCCCATGCTGGAAATCCCAACAGTGGGGTTAGACTCATTAGAAAACCAATTGCCGACCTGCGGTGAATTTTAAGCATGAGCCTGATCCTGCCCTCTGTGCGTGAGAATTTGAACGTAGAGAGGGCTTATTGAGTGAGTGAGTGGTATTGAATTTCGTTAACTTAACGATGTGTTACCCCAACGACCTGAGTTGCCGATTCGCTTGCTGTTTGGCTGGCGATCAGCGACTTTGCATCTGACTGAGTTTCAGAGTGGCTTCTCCGACCGGTTCACCATCAATATTGATGATTGTGTATTGGATGGTGGGATCTTTTACGGTCGTGTCGAAATTGAGTAGGCCGAACGAGCATTTTTCGTTGTAACCGATTACGAACTCGGAACCTTTCGCGTTTTCAACCAAACCATGGGTGTGAACGTTCGTTAGCCGGGAACTCATGACTTCGCTAAAAGCGTAGCCGTCTTTCCGAGGAATGCGGCGTAAATCGGATCGGTGCCGATCAGCAGCCAGCAGGACAACGCCGTCAATCTGATTGGCGTGAACAAACGAAAATATTTCATTGCGTTCGTCGTTGAATCCGTCCCATGTGTCTTTGCTGCCGGGTTTGACGCCAGGAGACCAGGGAACGGGGGAAGCCAGGATTTTAAAGGTGGCGGTGGACTTTTTCAGGGTTTCCATTAGCCAGGTTTTCTGGACCGGACCCAGCATGCTGCCGCCTTCTTTGTCTCGATAGTATCTGCCGTCAAGCATGATAAAATGCACGTCAGCAATTTGAAAATCGTACCAACATCCAGGTTGTTTTTCGCCACCACCAAAACCAGGGTTGTTCCAGTTTTGTTTGAACACCTGCCAGACGGGGCGTTTCCATGCCGGTTCGTCGATGTCCGGGCCGGGAATACAGTCGTTAACTCCGAAGTCATGATCGTCATAAATTGAATACATTGCGGTGGAAGCAATGAAGGACTTCCAGAGGGGCTCGGATTGTCGTCTGTAGTAGCAATAACGCTGGGTCATTGGGTGCGTGGGGTCATCGATGTAAACATTGTCACCCATCATGAGGAACGCGGCAGGCGCCTGTTTGGCTAACGTCGTCCACATGTGATTGAACTGCGGGGTATAGCCTGCTCCACCACCAAATCCGATTTCAAACGTCGCCGGTTCCCCGGCTTTGGGCATCGTTCGGAAATCCAGCTGACTTGTCTGCGGTTCGCCTTCGATTGACAACTGGTATCGGTACTGTGTAGCGGGCTTCAGGTTTGATATTTGAATGACTCCTGTGTAGTCATCTTTGGGTGATGTGTTTGTGCTGAACTCTCGTCGCGTTTTTGCGTCATTCTGAGCCTCGTGGATCAACAGATTCACTTGAGTTGGTTTCGCGGTTCGTATCCAGACTTGTGCTGTGGTGTCAGTGACCGAAGACAGCATGGGGCCATGTAGCAGTGGCTTTGCAAGGTCGGCTAGCCATGCAGCGTAGTCTGGGTCTTTTTTCAGAGGTTCGAACAGAGTTCTAGGCCCGGCCAGAATGCGTTCGATCGGCAGACCAAGCTCGACAGCTTTTTGCAGGTGACCGATCGCGTCTGCCTGACTGTCTTGCTTGCAGTCAAGGATCGCGAGCACAAAATTGCGTTCGGCTTCGCTGATAGGGCTGTTTTGGGACTTAGGTGGTTTGGCAAGCCGTTCTTGTCCCGCTTTGAATTTGTCTTGCACCAGCAATTTCATGGCGTCCCGACCAGGGTCATGCTGTGCCGCGGCATCTTGGGAATTGAGAATGCCAATGGCAAAGGCTGCGAAAAGGGTGGTAAGAAAAATGGGGTGCCGCATAAAAATGTTTTGGAGCGTTAAAGAGTGAAAGTTAATGTACGGATAGCGAACGGTGATTCGAGATCGGTCTGTGCTTGCTCGGCGGGAAACGGAAACTCGGCGGCAAACGTAAAACTCGGCGGGTTCGGAGACGCTTTGCGGGTGGCTACCTGGAGCTCGTGCTGAGGTAACTCCAAGGCTACTGAAAGCGTCACCGCGATTCAGGGTTTTCCGGCTGTTAGTGGCGTGCTGATCACAGTGCTGCCGGCATGTCTCGGGCTGCCGACAGAATATCAGGTGCTGCGGTGCAATGCGAACTTGGGGCCACTTCGGTGTGGCATTGGTGTCGCTCTGCTCATGTCTGCCAGCGTTGCAAGGGGCCGTAAGCGTTGAGAAAGTCACGCTTCAGCGTGATGTCGTTGGCTAGGCAATACGCAGATTCAACAGGTCGAGATCACTGTCAGCTACGAGATCACTGTCAGCTACGAGATCACTGTCAGCTACGAGATCACTGTCAGCTACGAGATCACTGTCAGCTACGTGCTCGCGGACCGAGGCGTCCGAACATGCGATCTAGTTCATCACGACTGAAAAATAAGGCAGTGGGGCGACCGTGAGGGCAATGATGCGTCTCATGGTACAGGTCTTTCTGTTCCAGCAGACTGGTGATTTCCTGTGAATTAAGCGGATCGCCCGCTTTCACTGCTGCTTTGCAAGCGATGGTTGACAGTAAATGATTCAACAAGTCCTTGGGGTCCGGTTGCTTGCCAGCTGAAATCACCGATTCCAGCAGCGTACGCAGCATGTCTCCCGGTGACGTTTTGGGCAGCATCGCAGGATAAGAGTGAATCAGAATTGTTTCGCCGCCGAATTCGTCAATTTCAATTCCAATCCGTGCAAGAGTCTCTTTGACGTCAAGAGCTGCCGTTCGCTCAGCAGGTGTCAAAGAGACTGGCTCGGGTACGAGCAAGCGTTGAGATTCAAGGGACGCATTGTCAGATAGGACTTTTGCGCAGACACGTTCGTATAAAACACGCTCGTGTAGTGCATGTTGATCAATCACAACCATACCCGACTCGTCTTGGGTTACGAGATAGCGGTTGTGTACCTGAAAACCCAAGTAGCAAACGCTAGGCTGGTCTGCTGTGGGATTTGCGGGAATCGCGTTCGTTTGACTGTTACCAGTGCTGTCCCACGGAGCCTGTTCATGCTCAGGATTCGTGTTCCCGGTTGCCGTGTCAGCATTGGTGGTACCAGTTGCATTGGCTACACCTGGGTTAATGATCGAGTTGTTTCCAGGGAAAGGCTGGAATGCGGGGGTTCCCCCCAGTTGTCCATCACGGCTGGCATTGCCGTTGTTGGCATTGCCGTTGTTGGTTTGGCCGGTGCGTGCCCAGTCAATCACGGCTTGCCGTTGTTGTTGCTCAACAGAAACGGGAAGTCCCAATTCGCTAGACGGTTGCTTCCTGAGTTCGCTGTCGTCTTTGATGGGTTCAGGTGGTCCAACACGTTGCGTCAGGTTCGTGGTCAGAAATTGGTGCCGCAGTGATTGCAGCAGACGACTGTAAATCCGACCTCCGTCGGTGAAGCGGACTTCCAGTTTAGATGGGTGGACGTTGACGTCGATCATGTCCGCGGGCATGTCCATCCGTAAAAAGCAGACGGGGTGCCGACCGACCATCAGCATGCCGCGATAAGACTCACCTAAGGCGTGTTGCAACGCACGATCGCGAATGTGTCTTCCATTGAGGAAAAGATACTGCATGCGATTATTGCCACGGCTGACCGACGGATCACATACATAGCCGCTGATCTTGATCTGACCGTCATCACTGTTGATGGGGATCAGCGACTCAGAAACTTCAGCGCCGAAGAATGCTTCGATCCTCGCCGCCCAACGCTCGGTCACGGGAAGATCGTAGAGTTGCTTGTCGTTGTTGGTGAGTACAAAGTGTATTTGTGGATTCGCGAGTGCGAGCCTCGTGAAGGCTTCTACAATATGCCCACGTTCGGTTTGTGCTGTTTTTAGAAAACGGTGTCGCACGGGGGTATTAAAAAAAAGGTTCCGGACTTCCATCACGGTACCAGTCGGGCATCCACATGGCACGGGTGATTCGATGACGCCGCCGCGGACAGCTAACTCCGAGCCACTGTCTTCCGATTCGGTCCGACTGCGGATCGTCAAATGCGAAACACTGCCGATGGAAGCGATCGCCTCGCCACGGAATCCTAAGGTCGCAACGTGGAATAATGATTCGTCGTCAGGCAGTTTACTGGTTGCATGACTGGAAACTGCCAGCGGTAGTTGCTCGGAGGTCATGCCGCAACCGTCATCGCTGATACGGATCAGTTCGCTACCGCCGCCGGCAATCGTGACTTCGATGCGGCGGGCGCCTGCATCAATGCTGTTTTCCAGCAATTCCTTGACGACCGAGGCCGGGCGTTCGATGACTTCGCCAGCAGCGATCTGATTGATCAGATTGGGTGGCAGTTGGCGGATCGTCGGTAGTTTTTTGGCAATCGTAGTCATGCCCTCGAATGTAACGGTATCCCACGCTGCGACAACCGAGTACGACACACGATTTCGTGAAAATCATGAATCAATCGAAAACGTGAATCTGTGTGTTGCACAGAAGTCACCCTGCTCTGCACGCTTTGCGTAATCTTTACGCTTTCTCTGCCTTGTTTCAGCGAAAAGTACGCACAGTGTTTTTCGTAAGTATCGGTCTGTTTGGTCTCAGCGTCTCAGGCTGCCCCTGTTTTTAAACCCGGCCAAGGTTGTGTCGAACCCGGCCAAAGTTGTGTTTACCCTACCAAGATCGTGGATTACCCGGTTCACGGTTAGCGGATAAGCAGCGTCAAGCGTTCGCGGCCGCGGCGAACAATCATACGGACTGATTGGCCACCACGTTTGGCTTCCACCAAAATCTCGGCAAGTTGGTCAACGGTGCGAATTCTCAGGCCGCCGACTGATTCGATCACGTCACCCACCTCGAGGTCGGCTTGTTCGGCGAGGCTTCCCTCTTCAACACTGGTCACAATCAGGCCGCTTTGCAGGCCACGGTACCCGTATTGTCGCTGTGTGTCGGGGGTGACCGGCACAAGCTCGGAGCCAAAGTTGTTACGTTCTGGCCGGAACTGTGCCATTGCTTCATCAGTGCGTTCGGTGAGCCGCACTCTAAGTTGCATGTTTTGTCCGTTTCGATTGATTTCCATTCTCATCGTCGCTCCGGGAGGCCGATTCGCAACATAGTTTCTGAGTTGGGTTCCACCCGTACAGAGTCGGCCATCGATCCTTGTGACCACGTCACCCACTTTCAAGCCTGCACGATCAGCTGACTGCTCGGGGAGTACCGTTGCCACAAACGCTCCACTGCGCACACGCAGGTCATATCTTTGCGTCAAGGTAGGTGACACATCGACAACTTGAGCACCCAAGAAGCCACGGCGCACTTCGCCATTTTGAATGATCGATTGGAGAACCGGTTGCGCCATGGAAACGGGTATCGCAAAACCGATGCCAGCGCTGGCTCCACTTTGAGACAAGATTGCCGTATTTATACCGATGAGTTCGCCGCGCAAATTGACCAATGGGCCCCCTGAGTTACCGGGATTGATCGCAGCATCGGTTTGCAGAAAGTCTTCAAATCCATCGCCGTCTGCAATGATCGCTTGAACGCGATTCTTTCCACTGATGATGCCGGCAGTGACGGTCTGGTCGAGGCCGAAGGGGCTGCCGATGGCTAAGACCCAGTCCCCAACCCGTGTGGCGTCGGAGTCACCGAAAGCTGCTGCTCGCAAATTCGGTGCATCAATCTTGACCACGGCCAAATCTGTTTGGGGGTCAGCACCGACAACGTTGCCCGCAACCGTCTGTCCATCCGGCAGTTCAACTGTCAGGGAGTCGGCTCCCTCGATGACATGGTTGTTGGTGAGGATGTAACCGTCGGATCGAACGATGACACCGCTGCCCATACCGTTCTGCTCACGCGGACCAAACTGCCATCGTAATTGAGGGGGGACGCGATTCACTCGGGGGTCAACCACGGACTGTTTCGTGCTGATACTGACCACGCAAGGCCGCAATGCCTCGGCTACATTGTGAAAGGCATCAGAGAGATTTTGGGCGTGCTGGAGGTTTTCCGCGTTCACGATCGGAGGGCGTGCGTTGATGGGGGCCAAAGCCCGGTTTTGTGCCTGAAGCGGAGTTGGCAGCCCGGTCGGAAGCATGAAAATGGCAGTCGTAACGAGCGATCCCGCAATCATGGTGGTGAGCGCTATGCCAGCGTGTATCAAGGTCTTAGTCATGCCGATAACTCCGTGGTAACTCTCGAGGTGCTTCTCAGGAAAAGGTTGGCGATTGGAAGAAGGTGCCGTGCATCGGTGGGACTGCGACGCTTCCTGTCAGCTTGTCCCGACGCACTGCGACTCACTGCAATATTATTACAAATCTGGCTAGTCGCTTGTATGTCCCTTTCGGATGCTGCCCCAAAAGTTACCGGTCACAGCGGGTTTTATCGTTTGTGGGAGTCTTGTTGCGAATCAGTCACTTGGTCTTTTACCCAGTTTCACACATGTGCCGAAAAGACTCTGCAGTTTGCTCACCCATGCATCTGCGGCATCTGTTAGGCTTGAAACCGCGTTTGGACAGATCAAGTTTGCGTGTTCGGATGTGGTGGCAACTTTGCACAGTTGCCATCAACGCTGACGGCAGGGAGCACTAAGGCATGCGAGACACATTGACGGTGATATTGGCGGGTGGAAGAGGTTCAAGATTGGAGCCTCTGACGCGTGACCGAGCGAAACCCGCTGTGCCATTTGGCGGCCTATACCGTATTGTTGACTTTGTTTTGAGCAATTGTCTCAACAGCGGTATGCGGCGTCTGTTGGTGTTGACTCAGTACAAAGCACAGTCGCTTGACCGACACATCAATCTTGCATGGCGAGGATATTTTTGCCGCGAGTTGGGGGAGTTCATTGATGTCGTTCCTCCACAGCAGCGTTTCACTGACAATTGGTATCAGGGAACGGCTGACGCTGTTTACCAAAATATTTACGCGATCGAGCGAGAGCAGCCCAAAGATGTCGTGGTGCTAGCCGGTGACCATATCTACAAAATGAATTATGGACCGATGGTCGACTTTCATCGAAAGATGGGTGCTGACATCACCATCGGTGCGCTTCGCGTCAGTCGTTCGGAGGCGCGGCAGTTCGGAGTCATGCAAACCGATGGAGCGCATCGTGTGATCGGATTTCAGGAAAAACCTGACGACCCGACTGGGCTACCGGAAGATCCCGAAGTGTGCCTTGCATCGATGGGCATCTACGTGTTTAACGCCAAATTTCTTTACGAACAATTGTGTGACGATGCGACTTTTGATGATAGCGATCATGATTTTGGAAAAAATATCATCCCCAACGCCATCAAGGATTATCAGGTTTGTGCTTTTCCTTTCCTGGATGAGAACCGAAAGGTGGATGCCTACTGGAGAGATGTGGGGACAATCGACGCATACTATGATGCGACGATGGATTTGATTCGCGTTGATCCCCTTTTGAATCTTTATGACCAACAGTGGCCCATGCGAGCTTTTCAGCCAATGTTGCCACCACCAAAATTTGTGTTTGGTAGTGAGGGGAAATCAAATCATCGTCGAGGCGAAGCACTCGACTCGATCGTATGCCAAGGGGCCATTGTCAGTGGAGGCAGTGTTGCTAGAAGCGTGCTCGGCCCGAACGTCAGGATCAATAGCTACGCTTCCGTTGAAGACAGCATTCTTTTTGACGGTGTTGAAGTGGGAAGAAGGTGTCGCCTGCGACGAGTGATCATTGATAAAGGTGTACGCATTCCGCCTGAAACCGAAATTGGTTTCGATCCCGCTGCAGATCGTGAGCGAGGTTTTACTGTAACTGACAGTGGGCTGGTGGTGATTGCGCGGGGCGAGGATCTGACGCAGGCAGCAGGAGTTGCGGATGACTCGCCCAGTGAAGGTGTGTTGAATTCCTAAGGTGTTGGTTGTCAGGTTTTAGTGAACTGTGATAAAACGCGACAAAATCAAGGGGTCAAAGTGAATCTGAATTGTGCAGATGCGAATCGACTGAATGCAAGCTGGGGTGTCCATAGATGCCTAGCGTAGGTGAACAAGTATTACTGTTGGGTGCCTGCGTTTTTGGCACGCTGCTGCTTCTGCTGGGAGTTTGGATTGGGTTTCGTTTAGCGCGGATGAAATACGGGCCACAGGATGCTGGGTTTCGTCTGCATCAGGGTGATCGCGAACGCATTGTGCAGTTGTTGCAGGATCTTGGAACGTGGCTGCGCGATTATGCTCAGAGTGTCGATGATTACAAAAAGTTGCTTGAGAAATTTGAGCCCGATGTGGCGGGAGAAGAAAACAATCGCAGTGTTACGCAACACCGGGCAGCGATCGCCATCGAGCAGGTGTTGAGAGGAGTGCGGAAAACATCAGATCAGTTGGATACTGCCGAGTATCGATTGCAAAAGCAAGCAGCACAAATCCAGTCGTATGTAAGCGATGAAAAAATTGACAGTTTGACTGGGTTGCCGAATCGCCATGCGTTCGACATGAGACTAGAAGAATTATGTGATGAAAACCATGAAGGTGGATCAACACTTGTACTCGCGCTGATTGACATCGATCGCATGAAGGCGTTTGGTGATGAATATGGGCAGCAGGCCTGTGATTACGCCCTGCGACAAGTTTGCGAGATGATCTGCTCCCGGATCGAGAATGCGGTTGCAGTTGCTCGTTTTGGTGGCGGAGAGTTTTCGGTGGTCTTGGAGGGCCCTCTGCGGGAAGCCGCCGAACAAATGAACAAAATGGGGCGGTATTTGCAGACGGAACGGTTTACTTTTGGAAGCGAGGTGGCTCGTTTGACCGTCAGTATTGGCTTGAGTGCGCTCAGCGAGGACCGAGTGATGGGGACATTACTTCGCCACGCGGACGAGGCGCTGTTCACTGCGAAGAAAACTGGTGGAAATCGTGTTTACTATCACGATGGAAACGGGCCCGTGCTCGTTGGGGCGCCCGAGACAGTGAAGCCAAGGGCATCGTCGTGATGATTGCCTGATTGTTCTGTGAGTATGTGTGTTCCGCATTTGATAAGCGACGAGCGGGGTGGCGCTTGGTGAAATGCACGCCTTGATGCTTTCTTGGGGAAGTGCTGTTTTCCTTCGTTTTTGAAGCAAAAAGCGGAGATTGGCGCCTCAGACAACATAATTGGCAAAAAGGTCTGCGGAGATCCGCCACGGTTTGCGTGTTTATGAGTGAGCAGAATGACTTATTACTCGCAAACTTGGCAGGAATCATGTCCATACATTTCGATACCACGCCGGCCGTGATCTACATCGTCGATCGAGATGCCGGATCTCGTGCAGCTTATCAGGCTGTTGCTGAACGACTTGGCGTTGAAGTCCGCTTTTCAACGTCTGTTGACGAGCTGCTGATGACGGCTCCCAATGTGGCTCCCTCCTGTCTCGTTTATGACGTGCGGTCCGGTCGGGATGAGTTTGAGCAGTGGCGTCAGCAACTGTTGCATAAGACAACCGATGTACCCATCATCCTGATTGCAGACGAGCACGAAGATGCACAGACTGCATTTGGCTTTCAGTTGGGGGCTTTGGCTGTGCTGCAGAGACCCGTCGCGATGAATGTGCTGGAGGAGTACCTGAAATATGCGGTTCGGCGACATCGAGCGGTTCGAAACCTGGTTCAGCAACATGAAAGAGTACAACAGACGTTACGGGGACTGAGCGAGCGTCAAACCCATGTCTTGGAACTGGCGTCCACCGGTATGCCAAACAAGACGATCGCAACACGTTTGGCTGTATCGCAGCGAACAGTAGAGACAGAGCGTGCCAAAATTTTAAAGGCTTTCTCTGCCGATGCTTTTTGTGATGTGACTGCCCAAGTGGGTGGTTTTCGAGTGCTGGAAACGCTGCAGGAATTACAACAGCGGGCAAGCGTGCTTCAGCAAGGTGGATCACCGGTTTCAGATGAGAGGCCTCGTGTTGGCGCACCTGCGAGAATCGAGGTGGGGAACATGCCTTCGGACATTCTGATGCTGGTTTCTGATCAGACAGACATGCCAGCGTGATGGTATTGGCCGTATGCTCCTGTGTCACCGAAGGTGACGCAGGATCGCCGCGAAGCAGATTCTCAGGAAACGTGCTCGACGGTGGTCGATCGGGCTATCGTTTGGCGGCGGGGCATTCCAGGGCGCGGCGACTACCTGTGGTTGCATTCAATAAGCGGCTCGCTTCTGCCACCGATGTAGGGCAGATGAATCCGGACGAAATGTCACGATTCGCATAGTAGCCACTTTGAATCAGCAGGAGTCGCCCCCTCCCCCGCCCGTCACCTGCTTTGTATTCGGGCAGCGTGACGGTGGGTAACGTTTGCTTTTCATGCCAAGTGCACCATGCCTGCGTGCCAATTTCACCATTACAGCCAGGGATCTTTGATCGGGGCTGTCAGCGTTGTTGGATTGGGGCAGCCAGTGTTGTTGGATTGGGGCAGCCAGTGTTGTTGGATTGGGGCAGCCAGTGTTGTTGGATTGGGGCAGCCAGTGTTGTTGGATCGTGAAATCAGCGATCTTCAGAGCCAAGCACATGTATCTGGACCTCGATTGCTCGGGTTTCATCGACGTTTTTCGTATTCTCAGCGGAAGTGTTGTGTTTTGTGGCTCTCTCTGAGGGTGACATCTCGTCATGGAGGGGCGTTTCCCGTTAGACTTACGCCATCCTGTTTTACGACATTTGTTTTTCGCCGAAGTATGAACGACCTTGACGATACACGTTTGATTGGCATGCTTCGCCGCGTGGTGCGCGATTGCGGAAAGCTTTATAAACAGTGTGGCACTTGGATGGTACGACGTTTTCCCACGTTGCTTGAGGGTGACGGTGAGAATTTCGTAGAACTGATGGACGATCTGCACCGTGGCCTGCTTATCAAGGTGTATGTAACCGTCGTTCGTGCTGATAATCGGTGGAGTGCCCCAGAGAAGAAAGTGGCTGCGGCCATGATCGAGCATCTTTGGGATCAGCAACTGAGAGGCAATGAGCTTCGCGAAGCGGCAACGGAGCTATTTCAGCAGGCTGATTTGCTGAAGTGGGAAGCGCTCGTCGCTCCGTTTGTCCGGTACGAACCACTGGCGGACAGTAAATCCCATGTTGAAACCATTGTCATGCGTCTTGCGAACTTGGTCGCGAAGTGTGATGGCGAGCTGCTAGATGAAGAGTCTGTTGCGCTGCACACCCTGCAACGCGAGATCGACATGGCGTTGTATCCTGCGGATCCCCAATCGGTGTTGGCTCCACTTGCACCGAAGGCAGAAAAAGGAAATCGCGTTACTGAAAAGAAAAGTAATACAGCGAAGCAGAGTAAATCGGAGCAGCAAAAAGGGGGCAAGGCAGAGCAGCCTGAGCCTTTATCCGAGGCTGAACGCGAGCAGCGACTCAGCGTCGCGATGAAAGAGCTTGATGAATTGATCGGTTTGGATAGTGTGAAAGAACGCGTCAAAAGTTACACCAACTTTTTGCGTTTGCAGGGACAGCGGCGTGCTGCTGGTCTGAGTACCATGCCGATCAGCCTGCACATGTCTTTTGTGGGCAACCCAGGAACCGGTAAAACAACGGTTGCACGTATCGTGGGACAAATCCTTGGTGCCTTGGGAACCCTGACTAGCGGGCATGTGGTTGAAACAGATCGCAGTGGATTGGTTGCCGAGTATGCTGGACAAACCGCTCCCAAGACGAATGAGCTATGTGATTCTGCGATGAACGGGATTCTGTTCATTGATGAGGCGTATAGTCTTGTCGATTCCTCAGGTGATGATGCTTACGGTCGTGAAGCGGTTCAATGTCTGCTTAAACGGATGGAGGATGATCGTGAGTCAGTCGCTGTGATTTTGGCGGGTTACAGCAATGAAATGAAGCAGTTGATTCGATCGAATCCCGGACTTTCGTCACGCGTCAATACAACCATCGATTTCGACGACTACACACCATTGCAGCTCGGTCAAATATTTGAGCACTTGTGTTTACAGAATGAGTATTCAATCCCCAGTGATGCTAGATACCGTCTGCTTGTTGGGTTCCATTACCTGTATCAGGAGCGGGATCGGCATTTCGGTAATGGACGTCTGGTACGCAACGTATTCGAAGAGAGTGTACGGTGCCTGGCTGATAGGATTGCGGATGCAGGCCAGTTGACCGAATCTTTGTTGACTACCCTGCTTGCGATTGATATCGGGTTCCCCGACTTGGACAAAAAGAAACTTGACGGTCTTGTCGCTGCTGAGCAGGTTCTGAGGTTCAAGTGCGACCACTGCAGTTCAATGGTCCGCATCCAGTCCGAGTCATTGGGGCGTCGTATCAAATGTGGAAAATGCAGTCATGTTCAGCAAGTTGGTTGGGCAAGCATTTCCGATAATTGAGGTCGCGTATTCGATGTTACGTGGTGGCACGCGGATAGCTGCGCAACTCTAAGATCCATAGGCGCATTTCGCGTACCGGGGCCGGTGGCATTCAATCCGATGCGGCTGGAGATGCCCAGACGACAAATGCGGGCAGCAAAGTCAAGTTCACGACGGTTCCGATGGCCAGGGTTGATGCAACGAGTGCTCCAAACGTTGCAGTCGGCACAAAGTCGCTCGTTGACATCACGCCGAAGCCAACCATGAGCGCTGCTGTTGCCAGCAAAATCGGGACTCCCGTCCTTCCTGCCGCGTGTCGTGATGACGTTTGCGCGGTGTGTTTTCGATGCCGAGTGCGTTGGTAACCCGCAAGGAAATGAACGGAACCATCGATCGATAGTCCAACAGAAACAGCTGCGATCATCGCTGCACCCATGTTGATCTTTCCGCCCGTGAACCCGACCAACGCGAGCACAAGGAACACCGGCAGAATGTTTGGAACTAATGCAACAAGAGCGAGACGCAAGCTTCCTGTCGCAAGCCCGAGCAACAACAGGATCAGAACGGTGGAGGTGGCAAAACATCTCCATTGATCTTTTACCAATTGATTGATCAAGTCGGCCATGATGACGTAGTACCCCGTCACCTGCCCTGTCTTGCTCTGTAGGGGTGTGGGTGGTGCGTTATCAGCAGTTCGGTCTGCGGTTTCTGACGCGGTGGCAATTTTGGGCGTGTTTGTGACCTCTTGCCACGCTTGGCTATTAACGTGCTGTTGCACCACTTTTTGCACTTCTTTGATCATTGCGGTCTTCGCGGTTGCATCGAGTTGTTCTCGACTTCGCAGCATGATACGGAGTTTCCGCTTGTCGCCGGTAGGCTGGCTCAATAAGGCATCGTAGAAAACGGGCATGACTACTGACATGGCAGAGAGTCGTGACGAGGGAGATAGCAAGGCAGACACCGCTGATCGGCTGGCCACTTGGTCTGCGTCAGCGAGGCTGAGGACTTTGGTAAGTCCCTCGCCATTGATCTTGATTGCCCGAAGGTCTTGCTCAAGCAAACGGACTTGTTTTAGGTAGGAACTGTTCAGCTCCGTCGGGGAATCCAGAATGATGTCCCATACGCCGGCGCCGCCAAATTCTGTTTCGACTTCTTGATAAGCTGAAACAACGCTGCTGTTTGGATCAAAATTATTGAGGAAACTGGTTTCTGTCTCGGCTCTTCCCATGCCAATGGCTGCGATCACGACCATCAAGCTAGCAGCGGCAATGCATTTGCGAGGTGCCCGTATCGATGCATCGGCCAGTTGGATGCACCGCCGACGCAAAGCGCGCGAAAAACGCTTCTGCTGTTGATCAAGCCGGGCGTGAAATCGAAACGTCGGCAGCATCATCAACGCGGGTGAGAAAAGCATGATTGCCAAGCAGACGGCGACTGCGGAGATGGCGATCATGATGCCAAACTCGCGGATTGGTAAGATCTGTGAAACTGAGAGTGCGGCGAAGCCAGCTGCATCAGTCATGCAAGTCCACAGAATAGGCATCACTAACAATGCAATTGCCTCGGTTGCCGCCCTTCTTTGGCCATGTCCCCGATTCTGCGAGTTGCGAAAACGGACACCCAGATGAAGCACAGCTGTCACTGAAACGACGGTGATGATTGCCGTCAGGATCGTGGAAACCAGAGACAGACCGCTGCCAATCCAAACCATGCACGCTTGTGTGAGAACCGTTGACCACAGAATCAATAGCATGGACAAGGCTACAAAACGAAGGTCCAAAAGAGATAGAAATACGACAAATGACAATAGAATCACCGTCGTGACCGCCAGTTGCTTGCCGTCTTGTTTGATAAGTTCAAACCCATCGTGGACAAGAACGGGTTCGCCGACCAAAACTGTCTCGTTGATGACCGTGGTTGCTGAATCTGGTGTTTCCGCCGCTACCGCCAGCGTCGAATTCCGCAGTCGTTCGGTGAAGCTTTTCAACTGCTCAATCGTTTGTGGTGGGTAACCAGGCTCCAAGATGGCCACCACCGCTGCATGGGAATGGTCTTGCGAGTGCGTGTAGCCAGCAAAAAGCTCGTCAAGACCTTCCGCTATTTTATTACCCTGCCGAAATAGTGTCGGTGCCCGATTGAGAATCGACAGAGGTTGAAGTTTCGAGATTGCCGCGTTGAGCACGGATGGCGAAAGAACACCTTTGACGCCGGGAATCGCGGCAACCTGCTCTGTCATGATTCGATTTCGTTCGATACCCGCATCAGCGGTTAATTCGTTATCCTGATACACGAGCATGACCACGGCATTGCCGCCGAACTGTTCCTGCAGTTCGCGATAGGCAAGGTAAGCAGGATCGTCCGCAGGAAACATTGCTGCGATAGAGCGTTCGAAACGGATTTGCTGTGCTGCCGGATATGCCAAGCCGAAGAGGACAAGCCCGATTGCAAGAAGTGCCCAGCGTGCGGCGATCAGTTTCGATGCGAACGACCGAGTCCAGCCAGATCTGCTCGGTTCGCCCCCGTGTCTCGCCAATCGGTTGTTATCGGAATGCTGTGAAGTCAATTTGAAAAGGTTTTTTTGTGACTGCGGATGCGAATGAATGCGACGATAAAGCCGTGGGGATGCTGCAGTCCAGCGTGGTCCGAGTAGGCGTGTTGCTGGTTGTCAGTGCGCTGTTCGTACGAGGTGCTGTTTGCTGGCGAAGCTTGGATCAATATTCCGCAGACCCCGATGCCTATCGGGCAATCGCAGAAACACTCGGGGTGACCGGTGTCTTCGGATTGACTGCGGCGAGCGGAGAAACCGTTGCTACAGCTT
>Ga0315315_10000802_pt1 | contig 27779 bp, 18 predicted proteins | sample M140m3416metaG_FD_203699 | JGI IMG/M metagenome (GOLD analysis project Ga0315315, IMG submission 203699) | Ammonia-oxidizing marine archaeal communities from Monterey Bay, California, United States - M1 40m 3416 | ecosystem: Environmental > Aquatic > Marine > Intertidal zone | place: USA... | reverse complement strand
TCGACTGAGGAGACAACGCTGGCCGAGTTGTTGCGATCTCGAGGATATCAGACAAGTATGGTCGGCAAGTGGCACCTTGGCCATCATCGTCAGTTTCTTCCCACACGACATGGCTTTGATGAATATTTTGGATTGCCATATTCCAACGATATGTGGCCGTACCATCCAAGTGCAAAGCCGGGTACGTATCCACCTCTCCCGCTATTTGAAAATGAGAAAGTCATTGATAAGGAAGTCAGTCCCGAAGATCAGACCACGCTGACCAAGAGATATGCTCAACGCGCTGTCGATTTTCTCAAACGTGCTGGCACGCAAAAAGATGGCCGCCCCTTCTTTCTCTATCTAGCGCATTCAATGCCGCATGTACCTCTTTTTGTGAGCAAGAGTTTTCAAGGGAAAGCGGCGGGTGGTCTCTATGGGGACGTTGTGGCAGAGATTGATGCTTCCGTTGGATCGGTACTCACTACGCTTGAGGAGACCGGACACCTTGATGACACCCTTGTACTTTTTACCAGCGATAATGGTCCCTGGCTTTCCTATGGCAACCATGCTGGCTCAGCTGGTTCTTTCCGGGAAGGAAAGGGAACAACATTTGAAGGTGGGGTACGTGTGCCGTGCGTTGCTCGGCTTCCTGGGGTTATCCCGGCAGGGACAGTCAGTGATGAATCACTGATGACGATAGATCTGTTGCCATCAATAGCCCATCTCACCGGCCAACCATTGAAAACGGATGCTGAGGGTCATTGCATCCTGCGTGGGAAAAAGATTGACGGGCATGATCACCTCGATCTTTTTTGTGGTGGAACACGAGCTGCTGATGCGCCTGACATCTATCATTTTTATTACAAAAAAAATGAGCTTCAAGCAGTCCGAAAGGGAGACTGGAAACTCTTCTTTCCACATGGCTACAGAACAATGCAAGGGCAGGAGCTAGGTCAGGACGGAAAACCTGGAAGATATGCCCAGCATAAAATCGGGGAGGAACTCTTTGATCTTTCAACTGATCCAAATGAGACAAAAGATGTTGCCAAACAGCATCCCAAGGTTGTCAAACAACTGCAGGCCATTGCCGAAAAAGCCAGAGAGGAGCTTGGTGACAGCCTGAACAAGCGAACGGGAAATGGTACAAGGCCAGCAGGACAGCTATCGAAAGAAAATGATTCAAAGGCCAACCCATCAAAATCTGCAAAAAAACAAAAGACAATACCGGCTCGACTGGTGTCACACACACCAACACTCTCTGGACGACGCCCAAATATCATCTACGTCATGACAGACGATCAGGGATACGGTGATATTGCCAGCCATGGCAATCCGGTATTGAAAACCCCATTTCTTGACCGGATGCGAAAACAGAGTGTGTGTTTGACGGAATACCATGTCAGTCCTACCTGTGCACCAACTCGAGCATCGCTTATGACTGGTCAACATGAATTTCGTTCGGGCGTTACGCATACGATTCATGAACGAGAACGAATGGCACTTTCACAAACAACACTTCCAGAACTCTTGAAAACGGCTGGATACACGACAGGAATTTTTGGCAAGTGGCATCTTGGTGATGAAGATCCATACCAGCCAGGTAGTCGTGGGTTTGACCGAGTGTTCATTCACGGTGGTGGAGGTATCGGGCAGAGTTTTCCCGGCAGTTGTGGCGATGCGCCTGGGAATAAATATTTTAATCCAATGATTCGAAGTGACGGTAGATTCGTCCAGACCCGTGGGTACTGTACCGATATCTTTTTTCGTGAAGCTGAAACGTGGATTACAAAGCGCAAGGAAAAAGATACGCCTTTTTTCTGCTACCTATCGACGAACGCCCCACACGGACCACTTATTCCTCCTGCATCTGGTGACGATCAGTATCGCAAAGCGCTGCAGGAAGCTGGATTGAAAAACGCAAAACAGATTGATCGTGTGGCACCGTTTTATGCAATGGTTGAAAACATCGATACCAATATGGGGCGATTACTTCGCACGATTGATTCACTCGGGCTTGCGGACAATACACTCATTGTTTTTTCAACAGACAATGGATCAGCAGCGGGTAGTAGTTTCTACAATGCCGAAATGCGTGGATCGAAAAATTCGCCGTATCGGGGTGGGACACGCGTTCCAGCGTTTTGGAAATGGAAGGGAGTCCTACCAGAAGGCGTTGATGTTCCGCAGGTCACAGCACATATCGATGTGCTGCCGACACTCTGCGAGCTTGCCGGTGTTAAGGTGCCGGAAGTCGTCGATGAGAAGATTGAAGGCCGAAGTCTTGTTCCATTACTTATGAATCAAAACGCTGAGTGGCCAGACCGCCCGTTGGTTACTCATCAGGGACGGTGGAAACGTGGTGAGGCTGCTGAGAATGCCTATAAAAACTGCCGTATTCGAGAAGGCAGATGGAGTCTGGTTAATACCAAAAACAAACCAGATGCCTGGGAGCTCTATGACATCGAATCTGACCCAAGTGAAGAACACGATATTGCTGCAGAGCATCAAGATGTTGTTTACCGCCTAGCGACTACCTATGAGAAATGGTGGGAAAGTGTCCAGCCAGACCTTGTCAATGAAGATGTCGACGGGCCCCCAGAGAACCCATTTAAAAAAGCCTACTGGAAGCAGTTTGGACCACGGCCAACACATGAAGACGTGAGTTATGGTAAGCACCAAAAACAAAAGCTTCATTTTTGGAAAGCACCCTCAGCCACTGCAGAGAATCCTGCACCACTCCTTTTTTTCATTCATGGTGGAGGATGGTCCGCTGGAAACCGCCTGAGTGGTTTGTCTCAAAATCTTCAACCTGCACTCGAAGCAGGTATATCAGTTGCATCGATTGAATACCGTTTTGTTGATGAAGCCGAAGGGATCGAGCCTCCTGTCAAAGTACCGCTTACTGATGCTGCACGAGCACTCCAGTTTGTTCGTAGTAAAAAGGCAGCATGGCATCTTGATACCAATCGGATTGTCGCAGCTGGTGGATCGGCCGGAGCTTGTACGAGTCTTTGGCTTGCTTTTCATGATGAGATGGCAGACCCCATAAGTGATGATCCCATTGCTCGTGAATCAACCCGATTGACTGCTGTTGCAGTCAGTGGTGCACAAACAACACTCGATCCAAAACAGATGAAAGAGTGGACACCAAATAGTCACTACGGCGGGCATGCTTTTGGTATTCCAACCATTGCATCAGAGGGAGATCGACGAAGCGGACGCTTTACTCGATTTCTTGAATCACGCGAGTCGCTTTTACCATGGATTCAGGAATACTCTCCGTATGCACTTGTGACGGCAGATGATCCTCCTGTGTACATGCTTTACAACAATAAGCCAGCACTTGGGCACGAGGCAAAAGACCCGACCCATTCAGCTAACTTCGGCGTCAAATTAAAGGAACGACTTGATGCAGTCCAGGTGCCGTGTGAACTTGTCTACCCAGATGCGCCGAATGTGCAGCATCCAAATCTGTCGGATGCAGTGATTAATTTTCTCGTGCCGTAAATATTTCGATGTACTTAAAAAGGATTCTATGATGAGACCGACATTATGGCGATTTGGATTGGCGGTAGTCGCAGCTATTTTTTCAGCCCGTGCATTTCCAGAAGAACATAATGCAGACAAACGCCCCAACATTCTTTTTATCATTGTTGATGACCAATCTCCATTTGATTTTAAGTTCTATAACGCAGCTTCGACGCTTCATGCGCCGTGTATTGAACAGCTTGCTCGTGAGGGCATGGTGTTTGATGCGGCCTATCACATGGGTTCATTTTCTGGCGCGGTATGTACCCCGAGTCGCCATATGGTGATGTGTGGTCGAACGGTGTGGCATCTACCGATTGGGCCAAAGCAGGCACGCCGTGAAAAGGGAAAACCACGCCAGTCACGTGTGGCACCACACTGCCCGCCAGGGCTTGAGTTAAATACGCTTGCTGCAGTGTTTAATAGGGCCGGTTATGACACGATGCGAACATGTAAACGTGGCAACAGTTATGAAGGTGCCAATAAACAGTTTACGGTTCGAAATGACGCAACCAAGCGAGGTGGTACCGCGGAAAATGGAAGCCAATGGCATGGTGATCAGGTCATCAATTTTTTGACGGCCCGTGAACAATCAGAAGATGAAGATCCGTTTCTTATCTATTTTGGGTTGTCACACCCTCACGATACACGTGATGGAACACCTGAATACCTGGCTCATTACGGGGCAACGAATCACACGAATAAAGAAAAACTTCCAGCTGCTCATGCAAACCAGCCACCGTTACCGCCGAACTGGTTACCACACCATCCCTTTGATAACACGCATCTGGATGTTCGTGACGAAGTATCAGTCAGTGGTGTCTGGAAGAACCGTGATCCGCAGACAATTCGCAATGAAATTGGACGTGAATACGCATGTAACGAAAACATTGATCAGCAGATTCAACGCGTGCTTGAAAAACTCACTGCCATGGGTGAACTAGAAAATACTTGGATTTTCTATACCTCTGATCATGGTATTGCGATTGGTCGTCATGGTCTTCAAGGGAAACAAAATCTCTACGAGCACACCTGGCGTGTTCCACTCGTCGTAAAGGGCCCAGGCGTGCGGCCTGGCAGTCGCATGCCGGGCAATACGTATCTCGGTGATACGTTGGCGACATTGTGTGCTATCACTGGTGTGACTCCACCACCAACAGATGAAGGCAAAAGCTTTCTTCCTGTCATCGAAGAAAAGAAACAAACAGTTCGAGATGTTCTTTACGGTGTGTACTGCGGTGGGCAGAAGCCTGGAATGCGGAGTGTCCGCAAAGGCAATTGGAAAATTCTGAAATATGAATCTCCAACGGGTGGACTTCATACACAACTTTTTAATCTTCAAGAAAATCCACATGAGTTCCTTGCGGAACACCATGTTCCAGCTGTACTTAAAAGTCTTCCAGAGCAGCCAACTACGAAACAGAAAAATCTCGCGGATGATCCTGATCATGCCTCGACTCGCTTAGCAATGGAAGCACTGTTGCTTCAACAGATGATTCAACACGACGATCCATATCGCTTTTCTGATCAACCGATGAAAGATGAATAAGTATGAAGACTTTTTACACCATCCCATTGTTACTATGCGTTGCAATAGTTTTCTCCCTCGCCTCTGCGATAGCTGAAGACCGTCCAAATATCGTTCTTTTTCTTGCTGATGATATGGGCTACGGCGAACTTGGATGCTACGGCAATTCTGATGCAATCACACCAAATCTTGATCGTTTTGCAGGCGAGGGTCTTCGACTGACAGACTGCCATGCGGCGTCAAGTGTCTGTTCACCAGCGCGATCAAGTCTTCTCACAGGACGGACGCCGTTTCGGAATGGAGTCTTCACTTGGATTCCACCCGGGAGCCCGATTCATCTTCGTACAAGTGAACGCGCACTCCCAAAACTTCTCAAACAGGTAGGGTACGATACCTGCCATGTTGGTAAGTGGCATCTTAACGGACTATTTAATTCACCAGAACAACCGCAACCATCTGATCATGGCTATGCCTGGTGGCTTGCGACACAAAACAATGCAGCTCCGAGTCACGCATTTCCAACTAATTTTGTCAGGAACGGGAAAGCGATTGGGAAAGTCAATGACTATTCAGCCCCGTTTATCGCACGAGAAGCTGTATCCTGGCTTGAGACCAAGCGAGATCCAGCCAAGCCCTTTTTTCTTGCTGTCTGGACGCATGAGCCGCACAATCCGATAGCATCTGCAGAGCGATATCAAAAACTGCACGCCGGTATTTCAGATCTTGAAGAGCGGACGTATCGAGCGAATATCACACAGCTTGACGACGCGTTTGGAACCGTCATGAAAACGCTTGATAATCTTGGAGTGAGTGATTCGACACTTGTCTTTTTTACAAGTGATAATGGTCCTGAGGGGGCTGGTGACAAGGGGCCTGGTCGAGGTCTCGCCGGTACACTTCGTGGCCGCAAGCGATCGATGTACGAAGGCGGTCATCGTGTACCTGGGATCGTTCGTTGGCCCGATCATATCGAACCAGGTAGTGAAAGTGATCTGCCGATTATTGGAAGTGATTTTTTTCCTACCGCGCTGGCAGCTGCTGGTGTTGACCTGCCGGAAAAAACTCTTGATGGAGTCAATTTGTTACCAGCAATCAAGGGACACCCTATCGAACGACCAAACCCACTCTATTGGCGATGGGGTGGATTTGTTGCCTATCGCGAAGGTCCGTGGAAGATTGTTGTTGATGAATCGTTAGAGAAACCAGAGCTTTATAATCTCGACAGTGATGTTGCTGAGACGGTAAACCGGATAGCTGATGAGCCTGAGCGTCTTGCCGGCATGATGCGGCGGCTTCGAGCGTACACTCACGAAGTTGAAGTAGAGGCCCCTGACTGGTGGAAGAATCAGTCATGGCGCAAAAAAAAGAAAAAGACCACTAAGAACTCCCCATCGGTCAAGAAATCAAAGAAAACAGTTTCAGTTCGACCTGCGATTGATCACAAGAAGCCCCGTTTCGTTTTCACTGCAGCACCTCGGGCAAAGCAGAAGACGCCGGAGCCAGAAACTCAACAGCAAGATTTTTCTCAATATGCACTATTTCTTGACTCTGCAGCTCGACCGCCAACGTGTGATGCGATAGCGACTACGCTGCCACTCACGTTGAAACGAGGTGATCACATTTGCCTTATTGGGAACACGCTGTTTGAGCGGGCACAGTTGTTTGGTTCTGTGCCAGCGACAATTCATGCGGGATTCCCAGACCATGAACTGGTCATTCGAACTCTTGCCTGGTCGGCAGACGAAGTTGGCCTCATGCCACGTCCAGAGAACTTTGCTGATCTGGAACAACACCTTTTTTATGAAAAAGCTGACGTTATTCTGGCAGCATTTGGGTTTAATGAATCCTTTGCTGGTGAAGCTGGTGTTCCTGAATTTAAAAAACGCCTCAAAACATTTCTTGAGCGAGTGAAAACGAAAGCGTTCAATGGAAAGACTGCTCCAAGAATCGTTCTGGTGTCTCCCATTCCAAATGAAAATGTACGTGGCGTGGCTGCTGCTGATCAGAATAATAAAAATATCACACGCTATACCTTAGCTATGAGGGAAGTTGCAGCGGAGCAGCATGTTGGGTTTGTTGATGTTGATACACCAATGCGTTCTGCGCTGAGTAGCACTGGTGATCTCACGAGCAATGGATGTCATCTCACAAAAGAAGGCTACGCAGAATTTGCCAGCACTTTTTTTGAATCCTGCTTTGGGAGTATGGCACCAAACGTATCAGAGCCATTGCGTCTCGCGGTTGTTGATTTGGAACGGCAATTTTTTCGACGATACAGACCCCTGAATACATTTTATTACACTGGTGGTCGTAATGAACGGTATGGATATCTTGATTTTCTGCCTGCCATGCGGAATTTTGAGATTATGTGTGCCAATCGAGATCGTCGAATCTGGGATATATCGCATGGTCGGCCATTTTCTAACAAGGTCGATGATTCAAATGTGCCTCCGTTACCTGCAGCAGATGAGTCGCGCGGAGCAAATAATTGGCTCCCCGCATCTGAGGAGAAGAAGGCATTTAAAGTCGATCCACGATTTGAAGTGAATCTTTTTGCTGGAGAGGAAAAATTTCCAGAGATAGCAAATCCTATTCAGGTTCGTTGGGATACGCGAGGTCGGCTTTGGGTCTGCACATCACAGGCATATCCGCATATCTATCCAGGTTTTGAGCCGCATGATCGTCTTGTGATTCTTGAAGATACTGACGGTGATGGGAAAGCAGATACTTCAAAAATATTTGCTGATGATCTTCACGTACCATTGTCTTTTGAGTTTGGTGATGGGGGGGTGTATGTCTCAGAGCAACCAAATTTGACGTTTCTTCAGGATACGAATGGGGATGACCGTGCCGATGTTCACGAAGTTGTTCTTTCTGGATTTGGTACCGAAGACTCACATCATGCATTGCATGACTTCATTTGGACGCCGGATGGTGCGCTTTTATTTCGTGAATCAATATTTCATCATTCTCAGATAGAGACCCCTCACGGACCTGTACGGCAGCAAAACAGTGGATGGTTCCGCTATGAGCCAAAGATCCACAGGCTCACGGCAGTGGGTACCTACCCGAGTACAAATCCTTGGGGGGTTACTTTTGATCCATGGGGAAATCATGTTGCAAGTCATCCAATTTTTGCTGAGGCATTTCACTCATTAGATCCACCGTATCCAGAGCAACATGCCCGACCACAGGGTTTACAGGCGTACTCTGGCACGTGTGGTCAGGCCTTTGTTGACAGTCCCGGGTTTCCGGCTGAACTGCAAGGTGGATATATCAAGGCACGGTATAAGCCGACAAACCGAATTGAAATTCATCGTTGGATTGAAAATGACTTCGGCTTCAATGAGCAATACGTAAGTGACCTGATCTTTTCAACAAATCTAAGTTTCATTCCGGTTGATCTCCATTTTGGTCCCCGAGGAGATCTTTTTATTGTGGATTGGTACAATCCAGTGAAGGGACATGCTCAATATTCATTGAGAGATTCTCGTCGTGATCGTGAGTCAGGGCGTATCTGGCGAGTGACAGCAAAAAATGGAAAGGTGGCAGAGCTTCCACGGCTTTCAGAAGCATCGGTGGATACACTCGCAGAGTTACTGAGTCACAGAGAGTTTCGAGTGCGATACCTGGCTACTCGGGAACTTGCCAGTCGTGATCGCACACAGGCGATACAAGCAGTCAATACCTGGATTGATACCCTAGGAGACGAAGATCCTCGAAGAGCTCGCTCTCTCACAGAGGGTATGGCGTGCCTTTCAACACTTGGTACGGTCAGGCCAGAAATACTCGTTGAATTGGCTTCGGATGATGATCACCATGCACGAGCTGCTGCTATTCGGCAACTACGATATTGGCATAAAGCATTGCCAGATCGCCATGAAATACTTCTGAAGGCTGCTACTGATTCCTCTGGTCTTGTGCGGATGGAGGCGGCCATTGCAGCAAGTTGGATCGGTACACGAGAAGCACTCGAGACCGTACTGAGTATTTTTCGTCAGCCGATCGGCGGACATCTTGCCTATGCGGCAGTCAGTGCCCTTGAGTCACAACCGCTCCAACAATATTGGCAAAATGATCAAGATAGTATTGTTCCGGCTCTTCTTAATCGAGCTCGGCGGTCACTTGAAATTCAGGAGCCCAAGGCGAAGGGGAAAGATAAAACTTTTGACAGGCGTCCAGAGACTGTTGAGGTACGAATTTCATGTGAACCGGAGCGAATGCTCTTTACAAACAAGCAATTCACTGTCCGTCCGGGACAGCCCGTCAAAATTGTTTTTCTCAATCCAGATGCAACAGACCATAATTTTGTTCTTGTAAAGCCTGGTGCAATGGAGGAGGTAGGTGTCGCAGCGAATGCGATGGCCCGTGATCCTAAAAACGCAACGAGTGATTTCATTCCAGAAGACAAGCAGGATTTGATTCTTGAAGCGACTCCCATGATTGGTCCGACACGACAGTCACTGGTACACGTTCTGCGTTTCGAAGCACCACAAGAGCCAGGGGTATACCCTTATGTGTGTACATTCCCTGGTCATTGGATTGTGATGAACGGCAAGATGGTTGTTGCTCGTACTCAGACCGAAGCAGAGCTTTTACTCGATGCGTGTCGGCCGACGCTTGTAAAAGTATGGAAAGTAGAAGATTTTCCTACGGTTGTTACCAGTCGGGATGAAGAAACACTGTCACGGGGCATGCATGCCTTTGCAAAAGCGCAGTGTACTCAGTGCCATGTCATGGCCGGCCACGGTGTGAACCTGGGTCCAAATTTGGTGAACAGCGTAAAGAAGCTTCGCGGAAAAGACCTTCTTGTACAAATTCTTGATCCGTCCTCGAAAATCGATGATGACTATCGCACGGTACAGTTTCTACTTTCTGATGGCCGTGTTATGTCTGGTGTTGTTGCAAGTGAAACGTCAGATACATATACCATCAGGCCAAATCTCCTGACACCAGAAAAAATCAAACGGATTCAAAAAACAGACGTTGAAGAACGATTTCCTTCCCAGGTTTCACCGATGCCAGTAGGACTTGTCAATGTACTGACACGGCAAGAGATACTTGATCTCGTGTCGTTCCTTGAAGCAGGAGACAATCTCCCAGCCGGGCTCTCCGGTCATCATGAATTACCCTCAGTACAGTGATCATGGCTGCGGACGTATGAAAACTTCGTTACACTCTGTGTGCTACGTAAGGGACTACTTTTCCGGGGCATTCATAGAAAGCACATCATGGGCAAAGACCATCATCCGAAGGACCACGTCTCGAGCCCGAGTCGTACAATCGGCATGCGACTGTTTTTAATTTATGTCCTGCTTTATTTAGGTTTCATGGGCATTGTTTTGTTTCGACCAGATGTACTCTCATGGCGACCACTCGGAGGAGTCAATCTCGCAATTGCCTATGGCATGGGATTAATTGCTGCAGCTTTTGTGCTGTCCCTGATTTACATGGTTGCCTGCCGGGGCATATCTCAAGACACCTGATTTTCTTGCTTGAAGGGACTCGTCCATGCTCTACGATTCATCGCCTATGGCAATTGCGATCTTTGCAAGCTTTGTCCTTGGAGTGATCGGCCTCTCCTTCTGGCTTGGTCGCAAGGGTCAGTCAGCCAAGGGGTATTATGCCGCACACGGCGAAATCCATTGGTTTGTGAATGGAATTGCATTTGCGGGCGACTATCTTTCGGCAGCTTCCTTTCTCGGTATCTGTGGAATGATTGCATTCTATGGCTATGACGGTTTTCTTTACTCAATAGGTTTTCTTGCTGGTTGGATCGTGGCACTGTTTGTTATTGCTGAACCGATCAAAGCACTCGGGAAGTTCACGTTTGCTGATGCACTTGATGCCCGTTTTAATAGTCGAGGGATCAAGTTTGCAGTAGCCATCTCAACGTTAATTGTCAGCATTTTCTATCTGATTCCACAGATGGTTGGTGCAGGACATCTCATTGTTCCACTCCTTGGGCTCCCGCATGCTGTTGGCGTCATTCTGGTAGGTGTTGCAGTGACACTGATTGTCGTAACAGCAGGCATGGTGTCCACGACATGGGTGCAGTTCATTAAAGGTTCTCTGCTCGTATTCTTTTGTGGTGTCCTGACAATTATGATTCTGAATCGTGGACTGATGGTTAATGCTGGCCAGCAAGGTGATGAAGATCTCCGTCCACAGGTGCATACACGAACCCCAGAAGGGCGTGTGCTTGTAAATGGTCGACCCCAAACAAAAGAGAATGACCTACGGCCAGTCGGAACACTCCATGCACTTCCTGCCAAATACGGTGACGTTCGTGAAACTGGTCCTTTACGACCCCTTGAATATCTGTCGACCCTAGAAGAATCAAAGATAGTGACGTGGTCGGCGAAAAAAGATACTGATGAAAAGGGGGTTCATACGACATACACGCCAACAATTCGTGAGGGTAAAGACTTGCTGAAGCCCGGTGGTTATTTTAAAGGCCTCTCTTCAGGAAGCCTGACAGATCGATTGAACTTTGCCAGCCTCATGCTTGCACTCTTTTGTGGTACAGCATCATTGCCACACATTCTCATTCGGTATTACACCGTGAAGGATGCAGCTGCCGCTCGCAAAAGTACGGTCGTTGGAATCGCTGCCATTGGGGGATTTTATGTGCTGACGCTCTATCTCGGACTTGGAGCTATGACGAGTGGATATCTTGACCCAACAAGTACGAATATGGCAGCTCCGCTTCTCGCAAAGTCTTTCAACGAAACCTTGTTTGCAGTTATCTCAGCAATTGCGTTTACTACTGTTCTGGGCACTGTGAGTGGACTAATTATGGCAGGAAGTGGAGCCGTAGCCCATGATCTGATTGAAAATTGTTTTGGTGTCACAATGAATGATCATGAAAAAGTCCGAGCGGGTAAGGTTGCCGCGGTTTTTCTTGGAGTTGCTGCAATGGTGCTTGGGATTTTGTTTAAAAACTTTAATGTGAGCTTTCTTGTTGGATGGGCATTTCACATAGCTGCATCAGCAAATCTTCCAGCGCTCGTTATGTTGCTCTTTTGGCCACGGACAACGAAACATGGAATCATTGCAGCTGTGACTGTAGGTATGGTGTCGTCATTGGGATGGATACTTCTTTCAGCGGATACCTTTGAAAAAGTGTATGGTCTTCCCCGAGGCGACTCACCAATTCCATTTAGTCAGCCAGGTTTGGTGACCATACCACTCGGATTTCTTGTTCTTGTTCTTGTCTCACTGCTTACACCGCGACAGGAGCCGCATCAGGTACGTGCATGAGCGACCCGCTATCTGGCACGAGTGTATTGTGTTGTGATGAAACACACCTGAATGCCATCCGAGATATTTTTAATGAGGCCATTCTTCATACAACGGCACTTTATGAAGAATCCCCACGTTCGGAAGCAATGATTGCCTCATGGTTTGCAGATAAGAAACAGGCTTCCATTCCTGTTTTTGGAGTTGAGCAGCAGGGGATGCTTGTCGGTTTTGCCACATGGGGACCGTTTCGACCATATCCTGCATATTCCAAGACAGCAGAACATTCTGTGTATATTGCTGGCGAGTATCAACGTCGAGGTTTTGGTCGGCTTCTACTCGAGACAATTATTCGTGAGGCAACAGCACACCAACTTCATCTTCTTGTTGCGGGTATTGACTCAGCCAATGAATCAAGCATTGCTCTTCATCGTCGCGTCGGGTTCGTACATGCCGGAACCATCCGAGAAGCAGGCTACAAATTCAAGAGATGGCTCGATCTTGAATTTTGGCAACATGTTTTATAAATAGGTACCCTTGCGTATCGAAGGCCAGATTGAATATCTTTTCTTCGGCAAGGTTGGGTATGACTATCCTGTTCCCGATGATGGTCTCTTGAGCTGATGATCTCGTGATAGATATATTCAAGCACCTGGTCGACGAAAATGTCGGTAGGCCTGAAGAACATCATGAAGATCAGATGAAATTGTAATTTCATCTTCAGCAAAATCACCGAGCCAGGTTCTGTCACTTGAGACAGCATCAGCTAATATTGGCAGGATTTCACCAAGTGTTACTTTAACGCTATGTGGATCAAGTGGTTGATCGAGTAACGCTACACCGGCGGTATCATTTTCTGGTCCGTTATAGACACGTAATTTTCGCAGACCCATGGCAGACTCCCTTTTGCCGTGTACTCCAGCGGATTTCCGTTGGATTGTTGCCTGTTAGACAGGGCGTATTGCCAACTGCATCATGCAGTTGGCAGATCATGGAACCCATGAATCCTGTCCACAGAATTTAATATCGGCAGTGGAGGCCTTAAAGTTTGACCGAATTCTCCATTTATGCCGATTTTCGTTGTTTATGGCGGAAAACTCAAGTTTTTGGTGGTTTAGATAACCGGCCCATTATTAGATTGACTCTGCATCCGACCTGCACGCAAAGCCTCACCAATGCTTTTTGGAACTAGTGCCTCGGCTTTTAAGACCCCGGCACGGTTTTCAGCAGTCTCAGCTTTCATTTCTTGTTCATGAGCGATTGCAACAGCTCGTCTTTCCTCTGCTTTGGCTCGTGCAACACGTGTATCAGCCTCTGCTTGGTCAGCCTGAAGCCTGGCTCCAATATTTTCACCAACCTCGATGTCTGCGATATCTATAGAAACAATTTGAAATGCTGTTTGCGCATCGAGCCCTCTCTCAAGCACAGCTCTTGAAATTGTATCTGGGTGTTCCATAACTTCGAAATGCGTGGCAGCAGATCCAATGGATGTAATGATTCCTTCACCAACGCGAGCAATGATAGTTTCCTCGGTTGCTCCACCGATAAGTTGTTGAAGATTTGTTCGAACCGTAACTCGAGCACGAATTTTTAATTCGACACCGTTTCTAGCCACAGCAGAAAGTGTTGACTTTCCACTCGCTACATCTGGACAATCAATAACCTTGGGGTTCACACTTGTCTGAACTGCATCAAGAACATCTCTTCCGGCAAGGTCGATACCACATGCTCTATCATAATCGAGATCAATGCCAGCACGATGAGCAGCAATGAGAGCACGGATGACACGGGGAACATCACCACCAGCTAGATAGTGAGCTTCAAGGATGCGAGGAGAAAGCTGTTTGCCCAGACCAGCTTGTGTTGCCATGATCCGAGCTTGAACAATTGTGCGCGCATTGACTTTACGTAAACTCATTCCAAAAAGTTCAAGAAACGTGACAGCCGCTTTGGACCAATACGCCTGAAACCATATTTGGCCATAATTAAATATCAGGATCAGCATTGCGAAAGCAATGATGCCGAGAATGACGCCAAAGATTGCAAATGCAGCAGGTGGCAAAGGGACTCTCCAATTCAAATGCGGGGGATGCAGATACGCGGAGGCGTAAAATACAAGTATCTCTCTGATCCTAGTTGGAAGAATCTGAAATGCAAAAAATTCGAGATTTTTAGCCGGAGTTCCCCGGATCAGGGATACAAGGGCGGCGGGAGGTCTTTTTTAGAATGCTTCGTGATTCACAATCCATCCTCCACCGAGGAGACGCGTGTTGTCATAGCAGACCGCTGGTTGGCCGGGTGTTATTGGGCCGGGAGCATCGATTGTCGGTTCAAGAAAGCGTACCTTAAAATGGGTTTCACCATTTCTTGTGACCATGGCTTTTGCTGGTGGTCGTTGCGCTCGGCATTGAACAAGGCATTCAAAAGGAATAGTTGGTACATCAGCAACCCAGCTCACTTCATCAGCAAGAAGACCTTGAAGTGGCAATTCCGATTTTGGACCTACAACAATTTGTAATGTCTCTGGGTCAATATGAAGAACATACAACGGTGATCCGATTGCGATACCCAAACCCTGTCGCTGACCGATGGTGAAATGCTCAATCCCAGGATGCTGTCCTAGAATAGTACCATTTGTATCAACAATATCACCCTCCCGCGAACCACCAAGTCTATGGGCGACTAGACGTGGATGATCACCAGGTGGTACGAAGCATATTTCTTGGCTATCAGGTTTAGCTGCTGTCACAAGACCAAGTTGATCAGCACGTGCTCGGACTTCGGACTTAGACAGTTCACCAATTGGTAGCATCATTCGAGCTAAGCGATCAGGAGAAATTCCAAAGAGAACATACGACTGATCACGTGAAACATCACGGCCTCGATGAATCTCTGAAAGGATTGAGTCAGTATTCGCTGCTTTTTTATGAATAACTTGTGCATAATGGCCCGTTGCAACGTGTGTCGCGCCTACAGCATCGGCATACTCAAAAAGACGACCAAATTTGATCCATTGATTACATCGGACACAAGGATTTGGTGTTCTCCCAGAACCATATTCATTGACAAATGTATCAATAATTTTTTCAAAATCTTCTGTGAGATCGAGTGGATAGAGAGGAATCCCGAGGTGATCTGCTACGCGGCGTGCATCAAGAGCATCAGTAACTGAACAGCAGCCTTGGTGTCCAGTCTTCGGTGGGGATGTCTCGACAATAGGAAGAGCATTTGATGGTGTCGGCAAGGCCGGTTGACCATGCCGCATAAAGACACCGATACAATCGTGACCAGCTTCAACAAGTAAAGAGGCAGTGACGCTTGAGTCAACACCTCCCGACATAGCAACAACGATGCGGGACATTCAAGTCAGTCTGGCGAGGATTCCGGAATGATTGTTTCCATTGAACAGATGGAACGAGTGTACTTAATACGTCAGAACGGTTTCGATTTGATGATCACCTAATCGTTGACGTCCTCCTAAAGCTTTAAGTTCAACGAGGAAAGAGCATCCTACCACGATTGCCTGTATTGATTCCAATAAGTTCACACAGGCTTCGGCAGTTCCTCCTGTAGCCAGTACATCATCGATAACGAGTACACGTGATTGGGGCATTACAATTCCCTTATGCATTTCAAGTGTATCTGTACCGTACTCAAGGTCATACTGATAGCTAATCGTATCAGCCGGTAGCTTTCCAGGTTTACGAACAGGAATCAAACCAACACCGAGTTGTAAAGCGAGAGGTCCTGCAAAGAGGAACCCCCTGGCTTCAACAGCAGCGACATGGTCTATGGATTTATTTTGCCACGGCTCAGCAAGTTTCCGGATTGACTCACCGAATGCTTCCCGGCTTGCGAGCAGCGGTGTAATGTCACGAAATAATATGCCCGGCTTCGGGAAATCAGGGACATCGCGAATGTGTTTTTTTAAGTCCATAAGAAATAAGAGTAGCTTGTTTATGCGCCTCGTCGCAACTGCCGGGTAGGACGAATAGAAATCGTGGCTCGTGGAACACCCTCAATTTCAGCAGCAAGTGATGCTAAGGTTTCGGATTCAATCTGTCGAACACGTTCACGAGTAAGGCCAAGGATGCTACCAATCTCTTTTAATGTCATTGGTTCACTACCTTCAAGACCGAAACGCATTCGAATAATGGATGCCGCTCTTTCATCAAGTTCATCGATACGCCGAAGGACATGCTGCAGTGTATCTGTATCAAGCATCACGTCAGCTGGGCAACGTGCATTGTGATCTTGAATGATATCACCGAGTGACCAGCCACCTTCTGTTTGATCGGTTTGCGGTCCAGCTTGATGAACCTGCATCGCTTTCTTAATAATAGGTAGCTTTTTATGCGCTAAACCAAGCATTCGAGCTACTTCTTCGGGTGTGGGTGTACGGCCAAGAGAATCAAGAAGACGAATTGTTGCTCGTCGCCATTTTGATAAAATTTCAACCATGTAAGCAGGAATTCGAATGGTCTTTCCGTTATTGATGAGTGATCGTTTGATGGACTGTTTGATCCAGTAACTGGCATACGTACTAAAACGAGTCCCGACAGTTGGATCAAACCCTTCAACGGCTCGCATGAGGCCAAGATTTCCCTCTTCAATAAGATCACAAAGCTGAAGTCCACGGTTGGAATAACCCCGAGCAATGTTGACAACCAGACGGAGATTTGCCCTGACCATATGGTCACGAGCAGCCGGGTCACCTTTTTGAACCCGAACTGCGAGTTGTTTTTCTTGGGCTGCACTGAGAAGAGCAGTTTCATTGATGTCGCGTAGATAAGTTTCCATAAGTTTTTACTAGGTCTCTTTGCTGATGAATAAAGAATCGGTTGTGAGTACGAACGGAGTATCTTGTAAACACTCACGCTGTATCTGGAGAGACACGATATGGTGGGAGATTCCATCGTATCTGCTACCAAGCACAGCACATAAATTGAAGGGATCGCACGTTGTCGGCATTCCCCGCCGAAGAGTTTTATCGACTGTTCATCCGCGACGACTACACAAAGGGGGAGAAAGAGGCTCCCTGTGCTGAATGTATCGACTGCATGGCCCGTTCATAAGATATCCGCTCTTGTAGTCATTGATGCATTGAGTTGTGTTCATTCCCAATCAAGAATGACAAGTTCAGGGAGTGAGCCAATTCGAAGAGGAAGAAGTGAGGTACCAATGCCTCGAGAAACATACAGAGGCGGCCCATAGTCACGATACCATCCAGATACGTAGTCTCCACTTCCTGGAGGCGTATAGAGTGGAAAACCACCCGGAGCAATTTGGCCTCCGTGCGTATGACCACTCAGAATGAGACTTGGTGGAACTGGAGAAAGCTTGTAGACGATGTCGCGAGTCGCCGGACAATGTGCAAGTACAAGATGCTCATCAACATGAACAGTGCTCTTATCACTACGAATAGGATGAAGTTGACCACCAAGTAGATCATCAAAGCCAGTAATCTTCAGTATTTTGGAAGCATATTCAAGCTGACATGACTCATTGACCAAGAGCTGGAAATCGAAGGTTCTTAAATATTTCTGAAATGAAGATGATGTAAGGCCGGCTTTGTATTCCCAATTTCCCATGATTGCTATGCGATGAGTAGTTGGTGGAAGTTTGCCCAAAAATTCTGAGAGTGGATGCAAGCCATTTTTATGGCTGATGGCGTCGCCTGTTAGCAGAATAACGTCAGGTTTGGCAGCCTTAACGCTTTCAAGCAGCATTGTTTCCAATGCACCGATATCACGGAGATGAAGATCACTTAGTTGAACGATCCGCAGTGCTTTCTCGTCTGGCAGGGCAGTCGTTCCGATGTGTAGATGCGTCTGCGAAAGTGATTGAGGAGTGACAACAAGAGATTGAACTGTCAATCCACCGGCGATACCACATGTCATCCCGGTAACTGTTTGGATCCACTGTCGCCGACTCAAATTAAGACGCGGAAATCCCATGCTCGAACACTCCACATAAGAAAGAGGAGATCGTCGTCATTAAAGAGAAATCTCTCAAGACTAATTTTAAACATTGCCTTTGACTAGTTCGTTACATTCTCTCGGACAATGACGGAATTGATGTCAGTATCAAGGGTTCGATTGAGAAAATTGAGTAACACCCGGCCAAGTGTTCCATTTTCTGACAAAGAGTCGTACTGCCCATCGCGTACTATCAGCGTGCTGTCAACATCTGCAGAGATCAGTGCAGCATGGAGTCGTTCACTCTGGCTGACGGGAATGGATGTATTGTGTGTGTGATGAATGAGTAAGGTCGGTGGGTCACCTGGTGATGCGTAACTGATCGGGCTTGCTCGTAAGGCTGCTTCACGGAGTTCAGGCAGTGGGCCACCGATAAGTCGACTTGCAGCCGAGGAGGCACGGTCATGATCACTTCCAAGTGTAGGCAAGTGTGCAATAGTTGAGATTCCACAGATTGCAGCAATCTGATGCACAGGAAAGTCACGCTCCTCAAGGTTGCCGAGATTTTGATTAGCATCAAGGCCGATCAGTGTTGCAAGGTGTGCACCTGCAGCCCTGCCTACAATACAGATTCTTGTTGGATCGATCCCCCAAACAGCGGCATCTTGTGAAAGACGCTGAATGGCTGCCACACAGTCTTCTCGTTGCGCTGGAAAAATATGAGTAGGACTTGGTCGATAGCTAATGCTGGCAACAGCGAATCCATGATGGGTGAGCCATGTAAGTGGGCAACTCGTACGAGCTCCACTCGACCAGTCATCACCTGGAAACCAGATCACCAAAGGGAATCTTTCATCCCGACATCCACCAGGCAAATAAAGATCAAATTGCTGATGGTCTCCTGCTACACCGTAGGAAAGATTTCGGTGTTCAATGCGTAATGCACTTTGTGGTGGGATGTCTTCAGGAACAACCGTCCACGTGCCACGACGGTTGAGTCGTCGTTGGGCACGTTTGGAAACACGTCGTCTCGGGTACTGGCCTGAGTAGTTGCTTGATTCGGGGCGAACACCTGCAGGAACATCTCCTGAAGGACGAGGGTCATCACGATAGAGTCGTGTTGCATGTTTTCCGAGACCTACCGCAGTCATTGCGTCGGCTAGAGTCGGCATGAGCAGGACAAGAACAATCGCGTGCAGTGAATACAACACTTTGATTGCGTGGTGACTTGTGTGAAGCATTGACACCATTCAGGTTGAGACAACAGAAGGTAATTATTACCCTCAATTTGCTTATTTTTTCCAACATTGCATCGTACCAAAGGATGTGGTCAGATGCGATGAATTGATGCAATTTAGCGTTGCTTTCACTTCGGCAGCCCTAATTCAACGTGGATTTGCAACTTCGCCACCATCACGGGTGGCTAATCCTCGCCAAATTCTCAGGGAGATGGTGTCATTTATCTGGTTTACTGAGCCATCGATCATACCGGTGTTTACAACTCCATTGTGATAGCTGCGAGATGTAATGGCAGCAAATGTTTTTTGCGTAGCACTTTTGCCTTCCTGTTGTGAGCTGTAATCGATATCGTAAGCGACTCCATCAACAGCAAACTCAACCTTTGTGTTTGGAGCAAATGTTGCTGTAAAGCCAGTATGGTGGGCACGACCATCGGGCCATTCTGTGTGGCCAGTATTACTATTTGTTGCAGGCCCTAGTTTGTTTTGTCCGCCACTTGCGAGTCCATTTATTTGAGCATCAGTGGGTGGAGAACCAGCGGGATACGTGCTTCCTGGATCGGGTGTATTGCGAACATACGGCGTGAAGGCTTTCACTTCACTGACCATGAGAGTTTTTGATAAGCCATCACGGAAATACTTTGCTTGATAGTGTGAGTTTGGATGAAATGCTCCATCACCTCCTTGACCAGTCGCGGGGTCATAAACAAACCATGTCCCGAAGTTAAATCCATAGTTGGTTGGGTAGACATAGTCAGCACTATTTTTTTTTCTAAAAAAGTTATTGACTTCACTTGGACACGTAAATGTTTCAACTTTTGTTGAGCCAACCGTTGCCCAATTGGTTCCTGCTGCGGCACCTGGGTACCCATCATCCCAAGGTTTTTCAAGGTGAATGTTCTTTGCTACCACACCTTGTTCAATATAGGGCAAGACTCGACCATGAACGCCCCATGAACCGTTGTTGCTTGCAAAGGCCGTACCTGGCGTATGCATCATACTTGGCGGAAAACCTCCCTTACTCGAGGCGTAATTATGAACAGCCAAGACGAGCTGTTTCAGGTTATTGCTACAGGTCAAACGCCTTGCTGCTTCACGAGCTTGCTGGACTGCAGGCAAAAGCAAGCCCATGAGAACCCCAATGATTGCAATTACTACAAGAAGTTCAATCAGTGTGAAACCGATTCGGGAGTGATACCGGTGTCTATGAGCAATTGTTCGCATAGGATCTTCCGCTGAGGCTAAATCTCTGTGCCACGTCTGAAAGGAATAGCGTCTGGCGACAGCGAGAACAAGAATTCAGATTACCATTCCAGCAGACCAGAAGTCCAACAGATGTTTCGTAATATGAATATTCTTGTAACCTTATTAAGACGAAGTCTTCGGTATATTTTTTTGAAAAGCCAGTCCCAGCATGCCTCACAAGGCAAAACATACCAATCAATACATGCGGTAAGGAGCCACTCGATGAACACCACAGGATACCCGAATACAAAGCACATTCTGACAGCCTGGTTGCTCCTTCTGGTAGGCATTAGTGGCGTGTTTGCAGATGAATCTATAAACCGCCTCACAGAGTCTGAGAAACGAAGTGGCTGGGAACTGCTTTTTGATGGCACATCACTACGCGGCTTCAAGGGATATCAGCAAGATACTCCAGGTGCCGGGTGGCATGTTCTTGATGGGGCCATCGTGCGTACAGAAGCCGCTGGAGATCTTCTCACAAAAGAAACGTATGACAGTTTCGAAATCCAACTTGAATATCGAATAAGTACGGCAGGTAACAGTGGACTGATGTTTCATGTCACTGAAGATGGAAAACGACCATGGTATAGCGGGCCAGAAGTTCAAATTATTGATAACGAAGCTGGGAAAGACGCCCAGAAAGCAGGGTGGCTCTACCAGTTGTACGAACCTCGAGAAAAAAAATGGGTCACACGAATAGAACAAGCAGCCGGACTACCGACAGCAGAATTTGTTGATGCAACGCGACCCGCGGGAGAGTGGAACCATCTGTACTTGCGAGTGACACCGGGTTCTTGTGAGGTCTGTCTCAATGGAGTGAGTTATTACAAGTTTGTTATTGGAAGTGATGACTGGAACAACCGCGTCGAAAAAAGTAAATTTGCTCAACATAACCAGTTTGGCAAAACAGGTGACGGTCACATTTGCCTACAAGACCACGGCGATGAAGTGGCCTTTCGATCCATCAAAGTACGTCGGTTACCAGAGGGCAAATTGCCACAGGAACCATCTGATGGCGTGCTCAATCTTACGGCAGTACCGGCTTTCCCAGACATTACATGGGAAGGCTGGAAGCCAGTGTCTGATGATGGGAAGCCTGTGCCACCACTTCGTCCTCTATCAGTGACGCATGCGGGTGATGGATCTGGACGACGATTTATTGTGGAACAAACAGGACGGATTTATGTGATCGGAGACGATAGTCAGAAGGCAAAAGTTTTTCTTGATCTTGCCAATGTCACCCGGCCATGGAAAAAGTCAAATGAAGAAGGTTTGCTTGGTCTTGCATTTCACCCAGATTTTACAAAAAATGGTGAGTTTTTCATTTGTTATAGCCCTGTAGATGCACCAAAGTCAGAACGAATATCTCGATTTCATGTATCAACTCATGATCCAAATACAGCTGTTCTAAAGAGTGAAGAAATACTTCTTCAATTCGATCAACCGTTTCCAAATCATAATGGTGGATCCATTGCTTTTGGTCCCGATGGTTTTCTTTACATTGGTCTCGGTGATGGTGGAAGCCGCAATGATCCTTTTGATAACGCTCAGAATCTTGGCGTTTTACTGGGGAAGATACTTCGAATTGATGTTGATCACTCTGGGTCAGAGACAGCCTATGCGGTGCCTTCGGATAATCCTTTTATCAATACGGATGGGGTTCGTCCAGAAATCTGGGCATATGGTTTCCGTAATCCGTGGCAACTGACATTCGATGATGTTACAGGCAACCTCTGGGTGGCAGATGTAGGCCAAGATCTACAAGAAGAGATTAATTGTGTGCAAAAGGGAGGGAACTACGGTTGGAGGCGAAGAGAAGGGAGCCATCCTTTTGGTAATGTGATAGCTGATGTTGCGGTGATTGATCCTGTTTGGGAATACGATCATCAGATTGGAAAATCAATCACGGGTGGTATCGTTGTTCGAGGAAGTGAAATACCTGACCTTGAGGGCTGCTATCTCTATGGAGATTTTGTTTCAGGCCGTCTTTGGGCCTTGAATGTGCAAGATGTCCATAACGCTTCTACAATTTCCAATCACCTTATTCCTTGGAATGGTTTACCAATATTTGGTTTTGGTCATGATGAGCAGGGAACTGTTTACGTACTTACTTCATCAAAAACAGGGCAGGGAATCTATCAACTGCAAGCACACTAGGGACTCCTCGATACCTCAGCATGAGTTGAGACGACCAGATTAGTTGAGACGACCAGTATGTGCTGGTAGTGAAGCAGTGTTTTTTGGTATGGATTCGCGTGCGGTAAATGCTGCCCATACCGGGTTGTGATCAGAGACTTCGAGTGCTTGCTGAAGACTCAGCCCGTACGTGCTTTGTAAATCAAGTACCCCCCAACGACCTGTGTACTCAGCGGTAGTTGTTCGTTCAAAGACAAGGTTGTCATATGTCTTTGTACGACGGGTATTCGTTGTTGTGCCAGACACAGCCCACGTAATGTCATGTAACGTACCAAGTCGACCGAACTGTTTTGGTGCGGCATTGAGATCTCCGAGCAGAATGATGTCGTCTTCATCAGGACGCGCGAGTTTCAGTGCGAGAAAAGCATCGGCGAGTGCATCAACTTCTTCTGGTACTTCATCAGGATCTGTATGAATATTGATCATCCAGAATGTAAAACTTTGCTCCGGCGGAAGCATGCGAGATCGAAAACGTACAAAGAGTGGAGGTCGGTGAAGTCGATCTCCGGGATCCTGCATTGTTCCAACTGAAGTCGTATCTACTTCAATACGACGGGTATCATACAGAAAAGTATATTGTTCCTTACTCGTTGTTCGACCAAGTCGTGGTCCAATGACATATTGGTAGCTGCTGCCATCAGCGTTCACATGTTTTATAAAACTTGGAATAACGTCAGGCGATTTGGCTCGGACTTCTTGAATAGCCACGATATCAAAATTGCGAATTACTTTTGCCAAGGTATCAACAACATGAGACTTGGCCATTTTGGATGTGCCAAATACTTGGATATTGAAACTCGCAATACGGACAGTCTCTGCCGACCGTTGCTCAAGGGCTTTGCCATAGGTGCAGGTATCCGCACTGTTTACAAAAACAGTCGCGAATATTGTCAGAATCCACACACGGCCGTTTTTTGTTCCCACAGCACCTTCCTTTTGAAGTTGCTATCGGCAGCCATGGCGTGTCGACTCGGAAAAGTCCTCGGAGGCCGCTACTTTTTGCCAAACAGTAGTGATACCGAAATAAGTGGGGAAATAGATAAAACACGTTGAAATGAAGGTATGATAAGGCTTCCTTAGTTTCCCTTTTCCGGAGAGTTTCACATGTGTTTTTCTTCCACGCGTCTGGTGATCCTTGTTGCTCTTTGTTTTGTGACTTCTCAATATCGTTTTTGCCTTCAAACGGTTGAAGCTGCTGCAACTGAGCCTTTAAAAGTCTTGATCGTTGCCGGCGGCTGTTGTCATGACTATGCCACACAGACAAAACTTCTAAAGAAGGGAATAGAAGGAAGAATCAATGCGTCTGTTGAGGTTATCTATAACCCCGATACTTCGACTGAAGCACGTTTTGACATCTATGAATCCGATGGCTGGGCGCGTGACTTTGATGTGGTCATTCATGACGAATGCAGTGCAAATGTGAGCGAGCAACCGTATGTCGATCGGATTCTGAAGGCACATAGTAACGGTGTACCAGCGGTGAATCTTCATTGTGCAATGCACTCCTACCGATGGGGAAACTTTCAGGAACCGGTAGAAGATGGAGCCGATAACAGTGGATGGTACGAGATGATTGGTTTGCAATCATCTCGTCATGGTCCACAGTCACCAATTGATGTGACCTATTCGGACCATGTGATTGCAAAAGGTTTATCATCCTGGAAAACAATGAATGAAGAGCTGTATAACAATGTTCGTGTTTATGACAGTGCGAATGTTGTGGCATCTGGCAGACAGATGCAGATGCCAAGAAGGAAGAAAAATAAGCCCATCGATCCGGATGCAAAGCCCACTGAGGCAGAGGCAGTTGTTGCTTGGACAAATGAGTTTGGTCCAAAAAAGACACGAATTTTTAGTACGTCACTTGGTCATAACAACGACACGGTTGGCGATGATCGGTATCTTGACCTGATCTGCCGTGGACTCCTTTGGAGCACCCACAAACTGACAGATTCAGGCCAGCCAGCAACTGGGTATGGCAAATAAAAACACGCCCTTGGGAAACGAATTCTATGAACAATAGGACTCGATATGATGAATGGTCAGAGATTGTCAATGAGTTCTAAAATAGGATCAAGGTAAGGTGTGCCTGTCCGAATGAAGACGTGACTTCTGGTACGAGCCGGACTATGAAAAACGAGATTCACAATCGATTAAAAGTATTTATCTTGCGACTGGTCATGGGAATGAGCGTTGCGTCTTCAGTGTTCGCAGACGTTACTCCTGTACCGAATTCTGTTGTGCCAAAAAAAATTGAAGGTGTGAGACCTCGGAATGTGGTTTTCATTCTTTCCGATGATCATCGTTATGATGCAATGAGTTTCATGGGGCATCCCTTTGCAAAAACACCGTATATGGATGCGATGGCACAAGAAGGCGCACATCTCAGCAATGCCTTTGTCACGACTTCGTTGTGTTCACCAAGCCGAGCATCAATTCTCACTGGTCTTTATACCTTTCGTCATCGGGTGATCGACAACCAAAGGCCAGTGCCTGAAGGTACGTTGTTCTTTCCTGAGTATCTACAGAAATCAGGATACAAGACAGGGTTTATTGGAAAGTGGCATATGGGTCATGTGAGTGATGATCGTCGGTCAGGTTTTGACTACTGGTTCAGTTTCAAAGGGCAGGGAAAGTATTACTCACCCAGCGATACGTATACCATTAATGATAATGGAAAACGGGTGCCACAGGATGGATACATTACAACGCTGTTGACGAGAAAAGCTGTTGAATTTCTTCAGGAGACAGAACGCAATAAACCATTTTTTCTGTATCTTTCGCATAAGGCAGTGCACGGTCCTTTTACCCCTGAGCCAAAGTATAAGGGTACTCTTTCGGAGCAACCCTTTACGCTTCCTGCATCAAGTCAACGACTGACCGAGAATCAACTCAATCGTCCGCGTTGGCTTCTTGACCAGCGCAATAGTTGGCATGGCATGGACTTTCCACTTCATACAGCCAACAGTATTGAATCATTCTATAAAAGTTATTGCGAGGCGTTACGCTCGGTAGATGACAGCATTGGTGCTGTCATGAAACAGTTAAAAGATATGGGGATTTATGATGAAACAGTTGTCATTTATATGGGTGACAATGGTTACATGTTTGGTGAACATGGTTTGATTGATAAGCGCGTGGCGTATGAAACATCGAGTCGAGTACCAATGCTCATGCAATGTCCAGAGATCATTGAAGGTGGCACAGTTGTAGATGAAGTTGTGGCAAATATTGATATTGCGCCAACAGTCATGCAGACCATGGGGCTGAAGATGCCACCACATATGGACGGAAAGAGTTTTCTGCCACTAGCCCAGGGGAAGTCGATCCAATGGCGTGATTACTTTTTATATGTTTACTATTGGGAACAAAACTACCCACAAACACCGACTCATTTTTCGTTGCGTGGTGATCAGTTCAAATACACAACATATTATGGCTTATGGGAGACTGATGAACTCTTCGATATAAAGAACGATCCGGAAGAACAAAACAATCTCATATATGATCCAGCGTTTCAAGATATGAAACAACAATTGCAGGACCGACTTTACACGATGATGGAAGATCTTGGCGGAATGGAAATACCATTAAATCGCCCAAGGGGACACCGAAAGACAGAACGCCTTCGAAGTCGAGGCGGCGTGAAGGCGGCAGATTTTCCAGAAGCTTTTATCGTCGATGAAGCACTTCGAAAAGAAGTTCAGTAAGTTCGTCGCCTTCCTACCGACCGGTCACTCGGTAAAAACTAGCTCAAGACGACTCGACTCGACTCGTTTTCGTTGCAGAGGGTTACGTGGTGATCGATGATGCGGACAACCCGACGACCTCCGTTCGTCATGGGTGGAAGTAAAAATCCTTAGTGTCGTCAAACTGTGGCATTGAGCGGTGTTCATGCAATGCGAGGCTGTGCCTTCTACAAAAGTAGGGCGTTGTCTGATTAGGCAGTTTTTTCCGACGGTGTGAATCACCATCAATCTTGACTTGGCACAACGCCGATTCCTATTGTTAGGATTGTGTTAGGGCAAATCGGAAACCCACCATTTTTTGGGTTTTTCTCTTCAGAGGCCTTCCTATGAATTTCCGGAAGACATACTTGTTGTGTGCAGGACTATTTACAACTTTCGTCGTAGTCTGTGTGTCTGGGTTCCGGCTCCAGGCAGGTCATGCAAGCGCTGCTACTGGGGTGGGAAGCGTATACGCAGCAAATGTGCAGCAGGAACCAGTAACTCATAGGCAACCATTGTCACTTCGCATGTTGGCACGAGTACTGCACGACTGCGATCAAAAGGGTAAGCCTATTCACCCAGGATTGGTTCGGTGGGCATCGCGAGCGCTCTCTTCAGAGGAAGGTCAAAACACCTTTCAAAAATCTGGAGATCAGTTATTTGGTCGTCCTTCTTTCCAATCTATGTCAAGCATAACCAATTGATTGTTAGTAGTACGTTCTCCGTGAGTGTCTCTTCTTTTCTGCATGAGTATTCAGCTCGCTATAACGTTTCTTGCTGTGTCAGCCGTATAGCCGGATAATACCACCGCTAATTTCTGTCTCAGTTGATGAGTGGTTTGATATCAATTCACTTCTTTGGAATGAAAGAGTTATGATGTGCTAAGCCAAAACATTCCTGAGAAAAAATATTTTCTTCAACCCAACGATCAGAAGTTTTTTAGAAATCATGCGGTTCCCTGCAGTGTTGCTTTTGATTCTGTTCGTGCCATGCCTAGACGGCATGTTGCAGTGTGCGGCTGAAGAAGCTGAAAAGCCTTCAAAGCAATTCCTGACAGATAGGAAGGAAAAGAAACAATCGCGGCAATGGGTTATCCCGATTCCTACTTTTGGCGGACTACAAGTTTGGACAGACCACAGCTATCGCCAGGGATACCGAATTCAACATAACGCAG